>Ga0233413_10000030_pt1 | contig 73137 bp, 75 predicted proteins | sample Na_anoxic_6_MG_FD_189019 | JGI IMG/M metagenome (GOLD analysis project Ga0233413, IMG submission 189019) | Seawater microbial communities from Saanich Inlet, British Columbia, Canada - Na_anoxic_6_MG | ecosystem: Environmental > Aquatic > Marine > Inlet | place: Canada: British Columbia...
CGCTTCCAAACCATCCCTTTAGGCCCTACAATAGCCACATGAACAAACTTCAACGATCCGCAGACGGCATCTTCCTGACCTCTGCAAACCCTTCCCCTCTGATGCAGACCGTCATGGAGAAGATCCGCCAGCAACAGCAGGCAGAAAACGCCAGACGTGAGGCGATCCGCTCAGGTAAGATTGAGGTGTGCCACTCCACGAACTGGAACATCTCAGATCGCCACTGATCCCTTTTGGCCCTATACTGGCCACATACCAAACAAACCAATTCAACTCAGTTTCAAAATGCGTAAGATCGAATCCCAAATGAACGCCGCCATCCATGGCAATGCCAACTGGACCAAAGCAAACACATCCGTTACGACTCAGGACGGCGTGTCTGAGGTTCGCCTTCATGGAAACCTGATCGCTAAAGTGGGCGATGATTTCGTAACCGTATTTGATGGCGGTTGGCAGTCTAATACAACCAAATCACGCCTCAATGCAATCATCAACGAATTCTGCAATGCATTCACTGATGGTGTCTTTCAGAAGGATTTTCAGTGGTTCATTCGTGACAACAAGGTCACCCATGATTTCGTTGATGGTTACACCTTCTGTGAGTTCGCTTAAGTTTCACACAGTGAAGCGATTAATCAACTCTAATCGCTTCATCATTCATTCACCTTATCTAACACTATGGACGACCTACTTTCAGAAATCATGGATTCCCCAGGTGAGATCTTCGATATCCCTGAACTTCGTGAGCTAGAGGAGGAGGAGAAGTTCAACGTTGAGAACTTCATTAACTCCAACATCGACTACTAAGTAACACCAACTCAAACAACACTAAGTAACACCAACTCAAACAACACTAACTAACAATCAAATGGCAATCTTCTCAATGTGCTCTGACATCGCAACCCAATCAATCCGTTGGGTAGAGCGTAACACTCAGACAGACATTCAACCCACCTTAGGTCAACTCTTCCCCTCTGAAGCTTCATTCTTTGCAGGTGTCTGTGCTGATAAGTATCAGCAGGAAGCATTAGATAAGATCCCTACATTTGAATAACATAGAGGGGGCTACATTGCCACCTTTTTTGACAGTTAAGGGCGGCGCGGTTGTTGTTGATTAAGGCGGCGATGGCCCCCCCCGTTATTAAAACGCCTAACTACCCTAGTCTACAAAGTGTTACCCAAGAGGGCTTTATGTTATGCCGAATACTTTTTCAAAAACCCCCACCCCATATATAATTCCAAGAATGTAAATATCGATATGAAAAAAAATTCTGGGCCAATAAAATTAAACGTAGAGGTCGATCCAGTAACTCATGAGTATATGATATTACTTCCCGAGTATCTTGTAAATGATATGGGATGGTATGACGGAACGTGCCTCTCAGCGTCTCTAGATGGCAATGATATTGTCATTGAAACGTGTGAAACGTTAGATTGACAGACGCTATATAATACGTTAGAATAACTGAGTTCATCATTTCAGATTATGGCGAAAGGATTTACGATCAAGGCGAAACCACCCGCTGCGAAAACAACAACCGAAGAGTGGGATTATACGAAAGCTCGTGAGATGGTAAAAGGGAAGACGATTGTCTTTTGTCTTCCTGGGCGTGGAGTATCCTACACGTATCTAAAGAACTTCGTACAACTCTGTTTTGACTTAGTGCAGGCAGGGGCAGCGATTCAGATCAGTCAGGACTATAGTTCCATGGTCAACTTTGCTCGATGCAAGTGTCTTGGAGCGAACGTCCTACGTGGCCCTGATCAGATTCCCTGGGACGGCAAACTAAAGTATGATTATCAACTATGGATTGATAGTGATATTGTGTTTAGCACCGAGAAGTTTTATCAGTTGGTACTAATGGATGAGGACATTGCTTCTGGGTGGTATTGTACCGAGGATGGAAAGACATCATCAGTTGCTCATTGGTTAGAAGAGGATGACTTCAAGAACAATGGTGGAGTCATGAATCATGAGACATTGGATACGATGAAGAATCGTAAGAAACCATTCACGGTTGATTATGCAGGCTTCGGATGGATCCTCATCAAGCACGGAGTGTTTGAGAACAATGAGATAAAGTATCCATGGTTTGCACCGAAGATGCAAGTCTTTGATAGTGGTGCAGTACAGGATATGTGTGGAGAGGATGTCTCCTTCTGTTTGGATGCAAAGGAAGCAGGTTATGAGATTTGGTGTGATCCCCGTATCAGGGTTGGTCACGAAAAAACTCGCGTTATTTAAGGAGATCGCAATGGCTAGAAAGAACAAGACTTATTATTACAATGTCTACCGTGGCTCGGAGTTACTTCATGAAGAACTTACCGAGACTGAATTCATGGATCAGATGGATTTCTATGCCCATGAATATTATATGACACAGGATCCTGCATTGAATCCTGGAAATTTCCGTCACGAAATGAAGCAATTATTAGAGGAGTGAATTAATTATGGCAGTACGTTCAAAAGTCGGTATCAGCAAAGATGGCTGGATGCCTGGTAAACCCAAAAGAACTCGTCAGGGTTCTGGCAAGAACACAAAATACGCGGCGTCGTCCCGTAACTCGGCTCGTAAGATGTATAGGGGTCAAGGTAAAGGATGACTAAATCATCCTATAGATGGGTACATAAGGGCGGGAAGTCTCGTCCTGATAAGCGTTTTAAAGCAAGCGCCGCACCTAAGAAGAAGAAATGAAACTTTTTACATATGATGCACCTTGTATTATCCACAAATTTTCAAGGCATGATGAATTAAGAGATATCATTTTAAGATGTATTGAAGACGATGCTCCAAATTTTCAGTATCGTCTCAAAAACAATTCATCTGATATTCAAACTGACTATGGTTCAACTTATGGATCATCAAGTTATTGGGAAATATTAGAAGGCCCTTTATATGATTATATGGCCGAAATCTGTGATTTTATGGGATATGACCATGCAGAAATAGATTCGATTTGGTATCAGCAATATTATTATGGTGGCAAACATGGATGGCACGTTCATCAATCTTGCACATTCACTTCTGTTTATTACGTTGAATATCCAGATGGATCGCCACCGACTGAGTTTATGAATCTAATGACAAAAGAATTGATTCAAATTGATTCTATTGAAGAGGGTGATATTTTAACCTTCCCAAGTTATATTGTTCATCGAGCCTCAGAAAATAAGAGTGATCATCGAAAGACAATTTTATCTTGGCATAATAATGTTAGATATTCAGTTATTCAATAATAGTTAAATATTAATGGAACCTAAAGAAGAATGGGATCAAATACATCCACAAGATCTTTGGGTCTATAACAAGTTAATTTTAAATCAACATCTAAGGCATCTCTGTGGACCTACAGGGGTGCCTGTTCCATTTTCTGGGGATTATATCGTTCGACCTAGTATGAACCTTTTAGGGATGGGTCGCTTTTCTCGTATAGAAACCATACAAGAGTCAACTGATCACTTTCATCCTGCAGAATTTTGGTGTGAGATCTTTAAAGGCCAACATATGAGTGTGGATTACCATCACAAAAAGTCAGAATTAGTCGTTCTTGGTGAAAGAGATTCATCGGATCCTCTTTACAAGTGGAAAAAATGGACTAAGATTGATGAAAAAATAAATTTCCCTTCAATTTTAGATAATTTGGTTGGTGAATACGAGTGGATTAATTGTGAATTCATCGGTGATCATCTAATTGAGGTACATTTTCGCCAAAATCCAGACTTCAGGTATGGTAATTCCGTTGCAATACCTGTTTGGGAGGGTGAAAAAGTTGAAAAAAATGAAAATTTAGTTTTTATTGATGATCCAGATTATCTAAGAAAGGGATTTTATCTGGATTGCCTATAAATACATAAAGTTCATGGTCGGTTAATGGCAGTCAAGAGAGTTTCAAAGGCATTTAAGGACATATCCTTGTCTTTTGAGCCTCACCCTGTTACAAAAGATCTTCCAATTTTAAAAAATGAGAGGGCGATTCAGAGAGCTGTTCGCAATTTAGTAGAAACACACTTCACTGAGAGATTTTTTGAACCAGAATTAGGTTCTCCAGTTGGTGATTTGCTTTTTGAGTTTGTAGATTATGGTTCTTCGGGTCAAATTCAGGAGCAAATAAGAACAGTAATCGAACAATTTGAACCCAGAGTTGATAATATTGAAATTGTAGTAAGGCCAATGCCTGATTTGAATGAATTTGAGTGTGTGATTGCATACGATATTATCGGATCACCAGCTCCTGCACAAGAATTTACGTTCATCTTAGAGGCAACAAGATAATGCCATTCACAAAGTATACAAATTTAGACTTTGATCAGATTAAGGATCAAATTAAAGACTATTTGAGAGCAAATTCGGACTTTACTGACTTTGATTTTGAAGGATCAAACTTTTCTGTCCTAATTGATACTCTTGCATATAATACTTACATCACTGCCTTCAATACAAACATGGCGGTGAACGAATCTTTCATAGATTCCGCGACTTTAAGAGAGAATGTCGTCTCACTTGCGCGAAATATTGGATATGTTCCGCGTTCTAAAACTTCATCCAAGGCAAAAGTATCGTTTCAGGTAAAATTTAACGGAGAAAGTTCAACAGTTACGCTAAAAGCGGGATTAGTTTGCGTAGGAACGACAAAAAATAGTAGTTTTGTATTCTCAATACCAGAAGATATTACTGCAGTTGCAACTCTTGACGACCCTACAAACGGATTGATTGGTAATAGAACCGCTACATTCAGTAATATTGACATTTATCAGGGATCTTACGCAACTAAGAAGTTTAATGTCGATACTTCGTTGGATCAAAGATTTATCATTGAAAATTCCTTTGTTGATACCGCAACATTAATTGTAAAAGTAAAAGGCCCTGGTGATACGGGATCTGGAAACGAATATATTAAAGCTGAAGGACTTGTTAATGTAAATGCCAACTCTGAAATTTATTTTGTTCAGGAAGTGAAAGATGAAAAATATGAACTTCTATTTGGTGATGGAATTTTAGGCAAAAAATTAGAGACTGGTGGTCAAATTATATCATCATATATCATTACTGATGGTATTGAGGGTAATGACGTAACTAACTTTAGTTTTTCTGGTGTATTAAGAGGATCTACGGATCAAACAATTTCCCCAATCGGATCTATCACTGTTACAACCAATTCTAAGGCACAGGGAGGCACCGAGATTGAGTCTTTACAGTCCGTTAAGTACTTTGCACCCAAAACATATTCATCGCAGTACAGGGCGGTTACGGCTAGTGATTACGAGTCCATAGTTAAGTTAATATATCCAGATGCAGAATCAGTTTCTGTTGTTGGTGGTGAAGAGTTAGATCCCCCAAGATTTGGTGAAGTTCAGATCAGCATCAAACCGAAGAATGATTATTTCATATCAGACTTTAACAAACAATCTATTTTAAATCGCCTGAAGAGTTACTCTCTAGCTGGCATCAAACAAACAATTGTAGACATTGAAGTTCTTTCAATTGAACTTGATACTTTTATCTATTATAACAGCAGTAAAGTATCAAGTGTTAATGAACTAAAATCTAATGTTTCTTCAACACTCTCAGCTTTTTCAGAGTCTGAAGATCTGAATAATTTTGGTGGTAGATTTAAGTATAGTAAATTGCTCAAAATTATTGATGATACAAGTTCATCTATTACATCAAACATAACAAAGGTGAGGATTAGAAGGGATATGAAGTCCCAACTGAATCGACCAGCACAATATGAACTATGCTTTGGTAACAAGTTTCATATAACACCATCAGGAAAAAATATTAAATCTACAGGATTTAATATTAGTGGAATTTCTGGAAAAGTTTATATGACAGATACTCCAAATGATGATATGAAAACTGGTATTATTTCATTCATTCAAATTGATACAAATGGTAATCCAGTTACAGTGGTCCAAAATGCTGGAATTGTTGATTATATTATTGGTGAAGTGAAACTCTTCACAATTAACGTTACTAATACAGATCTGCCATCTGGAATAGTAGAAGTTCAGGCCTTCCCAGAAAGTAATGATGTCATTGGGTTGACAAACCTTTTCGTGGAATTATCCATCGCCAAAAGCACCATAAATATGTTGAAGGACACTATTAGTTCTGGTGAGCAGGTTTCGGGAATCGGATTCCCAGTCACTTCAAGTTATTCAAACGGAAATCTAACTAGGTAAAATGATAGAGCCAGGAATTGATAAGAGAGTAAAAGTAAGTCAAATCATTCAGGGTCAATTGCCATCTTATGTGGCAATTGAAAATCCAAAGTCTATAGATTTTTTAAAGCAGTATTATCTTTCACAAGATTCTCAGGGACTCCCTGCAGATATCATTGATAATCTGGATCAATATTTAAAGTTTGATAGTTTGACACCAGAAGTTGTTAGTGGAACAACTACTCTAACTGCAGATGTATCTGACGATGATTCTATATTTAATGTAGAATCTACAAAGGGATATCCAAACACTAATGGATTATTTAAAGTTGGTGATGAAATCATCTACTATACTGGAAGCACCTCAAATTCTTTTACTGGATGTGTTCGTGGATTTAGTGGCATAACTGATTATTCTTCGGGTGAAGTTGTATTCAATAAAACATCAGCTGAATCCCATAGCTCTGGGGATACTGTATCCAACCTTAATGTCCTTTTCCTTAGAGAATTTTTTAAGAGTTTAAAGGTTCTTTTTGCTCCTGGATTTGAAGACGAAAGTTTTAATTCTGATCTAAACGTAAATAATTTTGTAAAAAACCTAAGATCATTCTATCAGTCTAAAGGAACTAATGAGTCCTTTAACATTTTAATGTCATGCCTATTTGGCGAAAATGCAACTGTTAGAAATAATTCAGAGTCTTTATTTTCTTCATCAGAGTCTGAATTTAGAAGAAGATTATTCCTAGTTGCCGAAAAAGTTTCTGGAGGAGATCCACTTTTACTATCTGGTCAGACATTATCCCAAGATAATAATTCAAATAGTTTAGTCATAAATGGAGCTTCTGCACCAATTTCTGAGGTTGAATATACTAATAGAGATGGAAAAGATTATTACAATATCTACCTATTCCAAAAATACTTAGATCCTTCTCCTGGATTTGAGGGTGAATTTTCAATCACACCATCTACTAGATGTATTGGTGAAGTTTCAATTGGTGATAATGTAATTTCTGTAGACACCACCATTGGATTCCCTAAAAGTGGATTGTTGGTATCTGGAAATAATGTTATTACGTATACAGATAAAACTATTAACCAGTTTTTAAATTGTTCTGGTATTGAAAGGACTATTCTATCTGGTGATGATGTTAGGACAAATGATGTAATTTATGGATACACAAGAGGTGATAATGAAAAGGTAGAACTTCGTTTGACAGGAACGATTTCAAACTTTGAGCCAATTGCTGGTGAGAGGATTGCCAATACAAATTTGGGTGATGATTTTAGAACAAAATCAATTGGTAGAAAAATTATAAATCCAGATGAAAATAAGACGGTAATCGAAAATACTTTCAATTCATGGAAATATAATACAGCATCCAGAATACAAATCAGTAGTTTTGCTGGATCAGTTTTTGTATTGGGTATTGATATTGATAAAGCATATCTTCGCAATGGTGATGTTGTTGAAGTTGTGCAGAGGGGTACAAATATTGTTCCAGTAAGTGAAGCCACAGTATCAATAACTGGTGATAATGAAGTAGTTCTATCTGGAACTGGTATTAGTGATCTTAATACTGGCATCAGTTATGATATTAGAAGAAAACTTAAAAAAGCAAGTAGTTCTGGAATTGAACTTCAATATGGTAATGATAAAATTACTTCAAATATTCTGAATACGTATATTACTAAGGATAGTAGTGAAATATTTGTAGCATCAAATTCACTTCCAGATTATGAGATAAGTCTCGATACAATTAAAAGAACAATACCAGTAGCTTCTGTTGATTCTGGATCTATTCAGGATTTAAACAGTTATGGAACTTATAATATTCTATCCTTTTCAGATACTGTTCCATTCATAACTGGAGATGAAATTGTTTACATCGCAGGGACAGCAGAAACTCCAATAAGTGGTCTTGAATTTGGTAGAAATTATTTCGTCGAAGTTTTAAGTCCTGCAAATAAGATTAGATTATACGTTGCAAGATCATTCATTCAAGTATCCCAAAATATCAAAATAAATGAACCCATAGATGAGGATACTGGAAGTCATAGTTTTATCGCTGCTTCACAATACAATAAAAAGATAAGAGGACAAAAATTACTCAAAAAATTTAGCCTAGAAAGATCATTTGACACTGGTAGTGAAATTAATACAATTCCCGGCCCAACGGGAATGTTAATTAATGGTGTCGAAGTTGTTAATTATAAAGTCGAAGATAAAATTTATTATGGTCCACTAGAAGAAATCACTCTTTTCAATGGTGGGGGTGGTTATGATGTTGTAAATCCACCAAAACTTAATATTACTGGTTCCAGTTCAACAACTGGAACTAATGCTATAACTAACCTAGCGGTTACTGGTGTACTAAAAGACGTTTTAATTGATCCACAAGATTTCAATATTAATAAGATCAATAGTATTTCTATTGTTGGTGGAAATGGAACTGGTGCTGAAGTTGAACCAATTGTTATTGATTATTTCAGACAAGTTGGTTTTAATGGAAAATATACTGAATCTGGTGGTGGAGTTTCCATTTATGAAGACACAATTGAAACTATTAACAATCACAATTTTAAAGATGGTGAACCAATAGTCTATAGTTCAAATGGAAACCCATCAATTCCAATTACTGGATTTGGACAAACTACCCTTACGGGCAATTTCTTAGAGACTGGTGGTGTTTACTATGCTGAAGTTATAGATTCACTTACCTTTAGGTTATATGAAACTGTTTCAGATTTCAATGGAGGAATCAATACTGTAGGATTCAGTACTGGATCAACTTCTGGTGGAAAACACATCTTTACATTACAAGAGTCCACCAAAAAATTAACAGGAGTTAATGTACTAAATCCTGGATCTGGTTATTCAAATAGAGAAGTAGCTATTAAAACCACTGGAGTTTCAACGGTAACTAATTCTTTAGAATTTACATCTCATGGATACGAGACGGGTGAATTAGTAACGTATTCAACAACTGGAGATAATATTGTTGGATTGAATACGGATAATCAATATTTTATTATTAAGATCAACAATAACAATTTCAGGTTATCAGATGCAGGCATAGGTGGAACAGATACTTCAGATTTTAATAGGAGACTTGTTCAAAAGTTCTCTGGTATTGGTACGGGACTACATGTTTTCAATTACCAACCAATTGAAGTTGAGATTAATGCTTCAATTGCGAATACTGTTGGTGTTATAACTGGAACTCCAATTGTAACTGGTGAAATAGTAGATGTTTTATTATATGAAAAAGGTACTGATTATGGTTCCAAAATATTGAATTTTGAAAAGAGGCCAGGGATCAATGTTTTAAATGGCAATGATGTAGAGTTTCAACCACTTATCATTGATGGACAAATAATTGATATTTTAGTTACACGATTTGGAGAAAATTATTTTTCACCACCAGATATAATCATTACTAGCGAATCTGGTTTTGGTGCAGTAGGAAGAGCTGTTATTAATGATGTTGGAAATGTTATTGATGCTATAGTACTGAATTCTGGATCAAAATATGATGCTGGAGATACTTTTATTACTGGAGTATCTAGAGGATCAAATGCAACTTTTAATAGCAAAGTTAGAGGCCTATCATTAAATAATAGATCTAGATTCCCAGAATATAATGGAGAAACTGTTTTTGATAAGGGTGAAAATGAATTACAATATGGTGTCATTGGTTATAATCAAAATCTAAAAAATAGTTTTGAAGATACCAATGAAAATGCACATTCTCCTTTAATTGGATATGCATATGACGGAAACCCAATTTATGGATCATATGGATATACAGATGCAAACAATTCAACATCTTTAATCAAAGAAATAAAATCTGGTTATGAGTTGGATGTCAGTCAGGTTGTAAACAGACCTTCAGGATTCCCAGCCGGTATCTTTGTTGAAGACTATTCATTTAAAGGAACTGGTGATCTTGATGATCACAATGGAAGATTTTCAAAAACTCCCGAATATCCAAATGGAGTTTATGCATATTATGCCACAATTGAGAATGATCCAGGAACTGGCGATATTATATCAAGTTTTCCATACTTTGTTGGTAATACTTATAGATCAACATTAGTAAGAGAAAATATTGCAGGATCTGAGGTTGAAATTAATCAAGATTTTGATTTTAATAACAATGGACTAATAAGAAATACATTCCCATATAATGTATCTGAATTATTTGCCAATTATGACTTCTTCACCCAACCATATCAGACAGAATTACAAAGAGTCATAGTTAAATCCAAATTCAATGGTGGTATTGATAATATTGGTATTGTTAGTTTTGGATCGGACTACAAAGTTGGTGACAATATTGTTTTTGATGATGAAGGAACTGGTGGTGGAGCATCTGCAGAGGTTCTTGAACTGATCGGAAAAGATGTTGAAAGTATTACTAAAGAAGTTTTATCTTACGAGAACTTTACTTTTGAGAGATTAAATGGCAATCAGGTTGTTGGATACATTTCAACATATCATGATCTAGAAGCTACAAACATCATTAACATAAGTGGTCTGTCAACTTTCGTGGCTGGATTGGGTGGAAATAAAACTATTGGTGTTCCTGCAGATGATTTTAAAATGTTGACCAATATGCCAGCAGAGGCAGTTGGTGGCATGGCCACAGATATTCCAGTCGCTCCCATTCCAGAGTTCCTAAGACCGAATACTGATATTTTGATTGGCGATGAAACTCTAACTATACTGAATGTATTTGATTCCAAAAATGTTTTTGATAATTTTAGAGGAGTTGTAAGAGCAGTAAGAGGAATTTCTGGAAGTGGACATACCGTTGGAACTGCTATTACATCCAAAGCAAATAGAATTATATTTAATTATTCTGGAGAAAATTTAAATTCTAAAGCTGATACTGTATACTATTTCAATCCAACTGAAGTCATTGGATTTGGCACAGAAGTTGGAGTTTCTACAGTAAGAGATTATGAACTTCTTGGAGTAACTACGACTAGAGATATTCCAACTCAATCAATTTATATCCAAGACCACATTTTCAAAAATAACCAAAAAGTTGATTTTGTAAAGACATCTTCTGGAAATCCAGTATCTGTTTCCACAGTAAGTGCTGGATCAACATTTAACTTACCAGACTCTGGTGACATCCAAACTGTTTATATTACCAATAAGAGTAAAAATAACATTGGCATCAAAACAACGTTAGATTCCGATGAACTATTCTTTAGTAATTGTGACTCGGAAAGTTATGAATATTACATAACCAGTATTAATAATAAAATTACTGGAAATATTGATAGACTGACCGCAAGAGTTTCAACTGCATCATCTCATGGATTGCAAGTTGGAGATTCTGTAAACTTTACACTAAAATCAGATCTTTCTGTTGGAATCGGAACTTCAACATCTGTAAAAGTTTTATTTGAAGATTTCATTCAAAATATTACTGTAGATCCAATCGGATTCACTTCAACTTCTGTTGGCCTCACAAGTTCAAGGATTCTTGTTAATAGTCATGGTTTAGTTACTGGTGATCTAATTTTCTATGATGCGGATGAGTTACCTGCAGGAATTGAAACTGGAAAATATTTTGTATTTTCTGGAGATCCAGATAGTTTCTCTCTAGCTGAAACAAAGAGTGATATTACTGGAGACACTTTAAATCTTATTGAATTTACTTCTGTGGGCGGAACCTCACATACAATATCTAAGGTAAATCCACAAATTCCTGTTATAAAAAATAACGATTTGGTATTTGATGTTTCGGATTCATCTTTATCTGGATATAATTTTAAAATTTATTATGATCAAGAATATAGAAATAGAATTGTAGGAACTGGGCAATCAACTGTTTTTGAAGTTGAAACGGATGGAGCAATTGGAATTGGAACAACAACAGCAACAATAACAGTAAAATTCAATGAATACCTACCAAATCAACTTTATTATAATGTAGAAGAATTATCAACAGATACTCTAATCGAACCAGATTCTTCAGTTGATAACTATTCAAGAATACTATTCTCCGATAGTTCTTATACTAATAAATCTGCATCTGTTGTTGGAGTAGCTTCAACTTCATTCTTAGTAAATCTAAGAGAAGAACCCAAAAAGGATTCATATACATTATCTGAGTGTGACGTAATTTCATATACCACTAGATCTACAACAACTTCTGGCGGAATTGCAAAATCAAGGATTATATCAAAAGGAAGTGATTATAACATAACTCCAGGAATTTCCACAATAACAACTGAATCTGGAAGTAATGCTGAACTATTTGCAATTTCCAAAGAAATTGGAATTTTGGGCGCAACTGAAGTTCAAAAATCTGGATTTGATTTTTCTGTTGATAAGACACTTAAGCCAATTGCAGATATTCCAACATATTATGAATTGAAAAGAAATAAAACTCTTGATACTGTAAAACCATCATTTGGCGGGAAAAATTATCTCTCTGTCCCAAATTTGACTCTTGTTGAATCTACAACGGGTAAACAAATTGATAATGCATCTTTGATTTGTAGCATCGATTCTGGATCAATCAATAAAGTTGATATTGTATCTCCAGGATTTGGACTAGCAGGTGTTGCTCATACTGTATATGCATTAACTGGTGATAATGGCCTGAGCATTATTACTGCAGATAGTGTTAATACAGGAATTGTCACGTTTACTGTTGTTACTCCAATTCTCGGATTTAGTACAAACCCATTACGTGCTGGTGATGAAGTATTTGTCGATGGTATTGATGAGTACTCTAGCGATGGCCTCGGATTTAATTCAAAAGATTATAAATTCAATTTCTTTAAAGTTACCAGTTTTAATGGTGGTATTGTTCCATCAACTGTAACTATAGATCTATCTGGAATTTCAACAAATCCTGGAATTGCAGTAACTACTGTAAACTTTGGTACTATTATTAAGAGAGAAAATTATCCAATATTTAATGTGACTTTAAAGAGTGCGACGTTTATTGATAATGAATCTCTAATTGTTGTGAAGGGCAACAATAATGTCAAAACAAACCTAACAGTAGTTTATTCAGATGATCTGAGATTAAGAACATTTGGTGATTACAAACTTGTAATTGGTGATGTGATTATCGGTGAAGTTTCTGGAACAAGAGCAACGGTAGAAACTATTGATAGGTATGATGGACTATATGAAGTTAATTTTGGATCAACTATAAGATATGGTTGGACCGATAATAGAGGATTTTTAAATGATGATTCTCAGGTTGTTCCTGATAACAATTATTATCAGAAAATGGCTTACTCTATTAAGAGTCCAATTGAATTTGATGAACTTATCGATCCAGTAAACAGATTAGCTCATATTTCTGGAACGAAGAATTTTGCGGATACGCAAATTCAAACGGTTGCTGTTGCTGCTACAAATTTTGTGGATGCTGGAGCATCTACATTAGTTATTGATATTTTTGCTGATGCTGATGTCACAACCATTAATAATTTTGACTTTGCTGTAGATACTGATATTATTAACTCACCATCAGCCATTACAAACAGTATCAAATTTGGTAATAAAAAACTAACAAACTATATCGAATGTAAGACAAATAGAGTTCTTACAATTGATGATATTAGCTCAGAATTTATTGATTTTGAAAATACTGTTGGAAACTTTAAAGATATTATTTCATACTCTGCTGGAACTGGAGTAAGTAGATTTATCATTATTGTAAGAGATGTTGTTGATAGAACTTCATATGAAGTTCATGAAATTGTTGTTCTTGTTGATGGTGAACCAAATACATTTATTTTACAAAAGAACAGAATAAAGGCAAACCCACAAGTCCCAGTAATTGATCCAGAGGCAGAAATAACATCACTTGGTGAGATTGACTCTTTATATGATGATGTATCTGCAACTGTAAAAATAAGATTCACACCATCTAATCCACTTAAAACATATGATATCAAGGCTTTCCGTCAAGTATTTGACTCAAGAACAAGTGGTATTGGATCAGTAACTATTGGAGATACTGTTATATTTGGTTCCACAAACACAGTTGGAGTTGGTACAACAACATCTATTGTTGATCTTGGAATTGGTGATTTTAATTCAGCATTTGCATATGTTGAAATAACAAATCAAATAAACTCTGAAAGAGATTATGCTGAGGTAACAATTTTACATGATGGGGTAAATGCTTACATTGGTGAATTTGGATTCAATACTTCAGATAGATTACTATCATTCAATCCAATTGGTACATTTGGTGCTACTCTTGTATCCGATGTTCTCAATTTAAATTATACAAATAATTCATCAAATAGCACTTTAGTCAAAGCAAGCATAGTTGGATTTAAAACAACTAATGTTGGATTGAGATCTGAATTCTTTAAACTAGAGACACAAGAAGGTGGATCTGAGAGAACTGCCAGACTAGAATCCAATGTAATTGAAGAAGTTGCAGCTGGATATGGCATCACTGTTGTTGGAATTTCAACACTGAACGATAGACTTGCAAAGTCTGTTATTAGAGTTTCATCTGGAAACACACAATCTTTGAGTCAAGTAATGTTTACTCAGGATTTCGGTTCTATTGAAACATTTGTTGTTGAATACCCACAACTTGGAATTAATACTGCTATTGGATTTGGTACATTTAGTTCTGAATATAGTGGCCAGTTTGCAAATCTGGTGTTTATTCCAGATAGCAAATTTACTGGCGATACAATTAGAATTGAGGAATTCAGTGAAATTGTTTATATCGACCAAGACACTAATATCACTTCAATTCCAGATTTTGGATTTGGTACTGTAATCGAAAATGTTTTTCAATCAAGATATACACCAAATGCAAAATTAGATTTTGAATTGGAGCATGAAGGATTCCAAATTTATGCCAGAAGATTCAACCCACAAAACTCTACTGTCTTCGACCAAACTACTGGAAATATCTTTATTGAAAGTCATTTCTTACAAGATGGTCAGGATATTGTTTATGAGTCTGGATCAACAATTTCTGGTATCACATCTGAAGCAATTGGAATTGGAACAACAATTGCTGGTGGTACTGAAGTAACAGGTGATATTTTTACCAATAGTAAAGTTGTTTCTTCTGCGAGCACAGATCAGGGTCTCAATATTGACGATGAATTCTTTGGTCCAGGTATTGGAGATGGAGCAACAATTGTTAGTGTTGGGTCAACATTTAGATTCTTTGTTGGCAACTCTGATGGCACAAATGTCATTACTTCAATTGCAAATACATCGGTTCTTGCCATTGGGGATACAATCGTAGAAGAATTGACTCAAACTGGATTCGGCACAATTACTTCAATTGGAATCAATTCAATCGTAGTTGACAATAATGTCCCCGTTGGAGTTGGCAGTACATATTATTCTGAAAGACTCGGAATTGGTATTTCTTTATCTGTAGTATCTACAGCTAATACCACCAGTCAAGTTTGCTTCTCTGGAGTTACAACTGACATTCTTCCATCAAATCTATTTGCCATTAGAATTGATAACAATAACATCAAATTGGCAACCAAGAAAGATTTTGCTCTCAGAGGAGTTGGAATTGAACCAACATCAACTGGATCTGGAAATGATCACCTGATCGATACAACGAAAAAACTTGAAAAATCCTTAATCATTCTTGATGGTGTTGTTCAGGCTCCAATTTCTAGAACACTCGTCGAGTATGATATTCAAGTTGATGCTGGTATCGGAAGAACATTCCTCCCTCTAACTGGAATTTCAACTCTAGTTCCAGATTATATTTTGAAAGTCGATGATGAGTTGATGAATATCCAAAACGTTGGTTTGGGAACATCTTCATCTGGCCCAATTAGTGGTGTTGGTACATTTAATCTAGTAAATGTCGAAAGAGGATTTGTTGGTACTGAAGAAGTTACTCATACTGATGGAACTAGAGCAATTGTACATAGAGGTGCATATAACATTGTAGAAAGCAAAGTCCATTTTGTTGATGCTCCCAAGGGTGCTGGTGGAGATTTTATTCTTGATGATAGAGGTCTAGAATTTTTAAGATCTGATTTTAGTGGAAGAGTTTATCTAAAACAAGACTATACAACGAATGAAATTTATGATGATATTTCCCCATCATTTACTGGCATTGCAAAGACTTTTGGATTAACTGTTGGTGGAAATTATCCAGTTGGATTGGATACAGGAAGTGGAAGTGGTGTTCTATTCATTAATGGAATACATCAAGGCCAAACAACAGATAATAACCCAAGTAATGTTTATGAATTAAATCCTAGCGACACTACTGTTGATGTAGAATTTAGTGGAACTAAGTTAATTAGTGGTGATCCATACTTAAGTGAGTTGGATGCTATTAAAAACCAACTACCAGTGGGTGGTAGAATCGTCTCTATTGCATCTTCTGGCGGAACTGGCATCGCACCCCTAGTTGGTGCCAAAGTCATCGCTGAGGTTGGTACAGGTGGCAGTATTACGAATATTCTTGGTGCAGACACTGTTGGAACATATACAACAATTACCGATTTTGTTTATGATGGTGTATCTGGAATCGCAACAGTAACCACTGCAGTTGCTCACGGACTTGTATCTTCTGACTTCGTTTCACTGAGAGATATTGAATTTGATTGTACAAGTGGATATGACAGTCTGGTTGGTGTTTCTACACTAGATTATGATAATGTATCAGGTATTATGACTGTCACGACGAAAACAGATCACTTCCTGAACAAAGATATGGAAGTTAAGTTCAGAGATCTCAAGTTTGAGTGTGCTAAAGGATTTGACAATCTACTTGGAGTTTCTACTGCTAGTTACGATCATCTCTCTGGAATCATTACTGTAACTACAAGCTCTGCACATGACCTGAATAGAAATATGAAGGTCAAGTTCCACGACCTGAAGTTTGAATGTACTAAAGAATTCTTACCTACGGTTGGAATCTACACAGCAGATTATGATAATGTTTCTGGTATTATCACTGTTTCCACAATCGGTGATCACAAACTAAACAGAAACATGAAGGTCAAGTTCTATGATCTTGAAATGGAGTGTCAGAAGGGATTTGACACCCAGTTGGGAATCTCCAGTACTGAGTATGATCATGTTTCTGGTATCCTAACTGTCACTACAAGCACGAATCATCTTCTCAATAAAGGAATGTCCTTGAGATTGGCTGATCTTGAATTTGCATGTACAGAAGAACATGCTGGTGTCACTACAACTATTTTCCCCGATGGCACAAATGGTAGAATCTTCAATACCGTAGAGTCTGCTCTAAGCGCCACTCAGTTCACTACTCAGGTCGGTATAACGACTATTCCACATATTCCAATTGGTGGTGGAACAGTTGAAACTGGAATCACAACAACTAAGTTCCCAAGCAAAGCTGGAATTCAATATGGAATTACTGGATTTGATTATACCGAGTCTACTGGTGTTGGTACAATTACCGTCAACAGAAACCACAACATAACTATTGGAGAAACAGTTGATATTAGAAACATTGAGTTTACATGTGCCGTAGAGCACGCTGGCGTTACTACAACAACATTCCCTGATGGCACTCAAGGATTTGAATATGAAGTTCTATCAGTTCCCTCTGCAACTGAACTAAAAGTCAACGTTGGTATTTCCACAATTGCACATACTTATGATAGTGGTGGTTTTGTCTCTGGTGTTAAGTATCTTGAGGGATACACAGTCACAAATGTAGGATCTGGTACAGAGTTTACGGCTCAGATAGACACTGTTGGATTTGCTCACACATATGTAAGTGGTGGTCTTGTTCAGTCTGGTGTTACTACTAATGTCTTCCCAAGTTCTGAAGGTAAGCAGTTTGCAATTGTCAACTTTGAATATACTGAGAACAGTGGATCAAGCATAATCACACTATCTGGAAATCATGAAATTTCAGTTGGTACAGATGTCAAACTAGAAGATATTGAATTTATATGTTCTTCAGAACATGCTGGTGTAACAACAACTATCTTCCCTGATGGTACTCAAGGAGATACCTTTAAGGTAACTGGTGTTGGCGCTTCTACAATTAATATCAACGTTGGCATCTCAACTATCGCCCATACCTATTCCGCACATGGTATCCTATCTGAAGTTCAATATGATGAAGGATTCAATGTAACCAAGGTCAACTCCACTACTGAGTTTGAAGCTCAGATTCCAACTGTTGGATTTGCTCACACATACATTGCTCATAGTGGTGGAAACGTTGAAACTGGTATTACGACTAACGTATTCCCAAGTGATCTTGGAATTGAATGGGCAATTTCTGGATTCGATTATACTGAAGCAACTGGTGTCAGCACAATCGCAACCAGAAAGACTCACAATATTACTACTGGTGAGTTTGTAAGACTCAAGGATATTGAATTTACATGTTCCTCAGAACACTCTGGAGTAACTACAACTATCTTCCCAGACACAATTATTGATGAGTTTGAAGTTCTAGATGTTCCTTCTGGAACTGAGATTAAGATTAACGTTGGTCCTTCCACAATTGCACATACTTATTCAGCTAATGGTGTTGCCCAAGGTGTCAAATTTGTTGGTGGTTATAAAGTTGGAAACGTAATCGACTCTAAGAACTTCTCAGTAAATGCTCTACCAGTTGGATTTGCACATACTTATGTTGCTCATAGTGGAGGTGTTGTTGAGACTGGATTCACGACCACTAGATTCCCAGACAATAGAGGTATTCCTTTCGCAATCTCTAATTTTGAATATGATAAGACAACTGGTTTCTCAACTATTACTACTAAGAAAAATTACAGTGGTCTTGCCATTGGAGATGTAATTAATCTCTCTGGAATTGCAATGACTTGTCTTGCATATGGTAATGAGATTGCTATCTATGACTTTGATTACACTGCATCAACTGGCGTTAGTACAATCCTAACAGCAGATAATCATGGTTTAAGTGATGGTGATTTGGTAATGCTTCGCGATATTGAATTCTCATGTGCAGCTCCTCATGCAGGCGTGACAACAACTATATTCCCAGATGGAACTCAAGGTTTCTACTTTAATGTTAATGCTGGAAGTTCTGGAACATCAATCGTTACAAACGTAGGTATTTCTACAATTGCTCACGATTATGTTTCTGGAACTGGTAAGGTTAGAATTGGCATCACAACTTCAATTTTCCCAGATGGAACTCAAGGATCTGAATTCAAAATCTTTGGTCTTCCTGCTCCTAATCAAATTATCACTAATGTAGGAGTTTCTACAATTGATCATATCTATGATGATCATGGAATTGTACATGGAATCAAGACAGTTGGTCCATATGAAATTGAAACAATTAAGACGGATACTGAGTTTGAAGTTGATGTATTTAAGGTTGGTTTTGCCCATACCTTTGTTCCAAATAGAAGAAAGGGTGCAACTGTTGCCGAAGCTGCCAAATTCAATTATCTAACATTTGGTTCTGGTTATTTCAACGCAGCAACAGTTGTAGTTGAAGAGGATGGTCATTCTGGATCAGCTGCAACAATTATAACAACAGTTGGTGCAGGAGGATCTCTATCATTTACCATTGAAGATGGTGGAACTGGATACACAGATCCAACCATTCAGGTATCCATCCCATCATATGCAAATCTTCCAATTGAAGGTATTAGCAGACTTGGTATTGGTGCTACTACAGATACTGGAAAAGGAGTTACAGTATCACTAAGTGTCGGCCCCGCTGGAACGACTGGAATTGGAACAACTACTTTTGCAGTTAAAGGATTCACACTCAATAATCCAGGATTTGCATTCCTAAGAGGTGATTTGTTTAGACCAGTTGGTCTAGTAACTGCTGTAGGAGTTGGAACAAATTATAGTGAATTTACTTTAGAGGTTCTCAATGTTCTAAACGATACATTCTCATCATGGAACTTTGGACAAATTGATTATATTGACTCAATCAGGAGTCTACAGGATGGCCAAAGAACAAGATTCCCACTCAAGCTAAATGGAAATAGTTTAAGTTTCCAGAGAGATATTACAGACCAACAATCTGTAGAAATTGATTTGGACGCTGTTCTACTAATCTTTGTTAATGGCGTTGTTCAGGTGCCCAAGAAAGATTACTTCTTTGAAGGTGGTACAAGTTTCAACTTCAACTTTACATCTCCACCAAGAGTTGAGGATGATATTTCCCTCTACTTCTATAGAGGTACAAGAGGAACTGATAGTGCTCTAGTGACTGTATATGAAACAGTCAAACCAGGAGACAGAGTACAAATGCTCAGATCTATTTCTGGTGATGTTCAATCTCAAGATACGAGAACCATTTTCTCAATTATTGATTCTACTGATATTGAAACGAATGTTTATCGTCAGCAGGGAATTGATGGAGATAAATTCCGTCCTCTCAACTTTACAAGACAAAAGAAAGATGTAATTATTTCTGAGCAGGTTCAATACAAGGTGAGAGATTCTTTGGAAGCACAAATTATGCCTGTGGGCAAAGTTATTGGTAATTTTGGTTCTTCAGATACTGAAATTTTCTTAGATGATGCAAAATTCTTCCAATATGAAGAAGATGCTGATGGATCCAACTTTGGAGAAATTGTTTGTGATGCACTTATTGTTGATTATAATGATCCAGTAGCAGCTGCAGTTACTGCAGGAGTTTCTGTAGCAGGTACGATCACATCTCTCACAATCAATGATGGTGGATCTGGATATCCTGATGGTGATGTTTCAATTAGAATTGCAAATCCACCAAAGGTTGATAATGCAAAATATGGAATTGTTGGTGTTGGTACTACTGCTATTGCAACAGCATCTGCCTCTGGAGGAATTCTAACTTCTGTTACAATTACAAATCCAGGATTTGGATATACAAATACAAACTTACCCCTAGTTATTGTTGCAACCGCTGCACCTGTAACTGAAACAATTATAGATGCACCTATTATTCTTGGATACTCTGGTATCATCACTGGTATTGGAACTACAACAGGAGTTGGTGGTCATCCATTGGCCCTTAAATTCCAAGTTGATTTGAGCAATTCTGGTCAAGTATCATTGTTCCCAACTCTTTTACCTGGTTATCCAATTGTTGTTAAAGATACCGTAACTGGAACTGGAGTGACTTCTGTAGATTCTTCGGACTCAGAAATTGTTGGAATTGGATCCACTAATGTTGACAATATTTACATTATCCAAGAGTACTTCATTGAAGGAACCACTGGTATTATCACATGTAATATTAAGTCCGATACTGATACTATTGGAATAATAACCACAACAGGTGATGATATTGGTCAATTCTCTTGGGGCAAATTAAGTGATTTCACTAGAGGTGTGTCTCCAATTACTCTAACAGTTGAGGGTAATACTTTTGATGTTGGCCTAACAACCTATCCATCAATTACTAGAAGAGGTGTTGGTTTGAGAAACACTGGAAATATTAATAAGCAAGTTTCATCATAAATAGAAAAAAAACCACCCAAAATAGTAATGGCGGCTATTGTAACGGACCAATTTAGGATACTGAATGTTAATAATTTTATTAACTCTGTAGAAAGTATTGAAAATTCATATTATGTTTTTACGTCCTTACCAAATCCAACTTTATCGGTTGGGTTTGGTAGAACGTCTGATTGGAATACAAACACATCTGGTCCACCAGCACCAATTGACAATTTTAATTATAGTAATCATGTCTATGATACTATGCTGTTCGGTAAGAAAATTACCCCAGCAAATATTCGTAGAGTTATAAGAAGAGTTGACTGGGAGCAGGGTAATGTTTATGAACAATATCGCCATGATTATAGTACAAATAACTTATCTCCAATAACAGGATCAACCAGGTTGTATGATTCAAGATATTATGTAATGAACTCTGAATTTAGAGTTTATATTTGTATTGAAAATGGAGCAACCCCATCAAATCCAGCAGGAAATGCATCACAAGACGAACCAACATTCACAGATTTAGAACCAAATAGAGCTGGTGAAAGTGGTGATGGTTATATTTGGAAGTATCTTTTCACTATCTCACCATCAGACATCATTAAATTTGATTCTACTGAATATATTACCTTACCAGCAAATTGGATCACTTCAACTGATCCACAAATTGAAGCTGTTCGCAATAATGGTGATTCCGAAATCAATAGTAATCAAATCAAGACCATCTCCGTCAAAAAGGATGGATTTGGATATGGTCTTGGATTAAATGTTGAACTTGATATTTTGGGGGATGGTACTGGAGGAAAGGTAGTTGTTTCCACAGATAGTAGTGGAAGAATTACAAGCGCACAGGTTTCTTCTGGTGGTAAAGGATATAGTTACGGTATTGTTGATTTAGGCCCAGTTCAAAGTGGTAGTCTAACAGAATTTGCCGAGTTGATCCCAATCATTCCACCATCAAGAGGTCATGGTTATGATTTGTATAAAGAATTGGGAGCTGAGAAAGTTCTAGTCTACTCACGTTTTGATGACTCCTCAAGAAATTTCCCAACTGATACTCAATTTGCACAGGTTGGTATTGTAAAAAATCCAACCTCATTTGGTTCTACGGCAGTCTTTAGTGCAAATAACTATTCTGCAATGGGACAAATTAAGGTTACTAGTCCAAGTGGAAGTTTGGTTGTTGGTGATACCATTAAGCAAGTTGTTGGTACAACAACCGCTGTTGGATATGTAGCCTCTTTTGATGAGGAGACTAATGTGATCAAGTATATTCAAGATCGTTCATTGTACTTTAACAAGGCGACAGGAACACAGAGAGATTTTATTGGCGTCACATCAGAATCCAAATATGTTGATTTTGACTCAAGTGTTGAGTCTGTTACAACTGATGGTGGATTCTCTGCTTCTGTCGATACAAACTTCTCTGGAATTACAACTGTTATTGGCAACAATACAATCAATCTCGGAGTGAACTTTACCGATGGACTTTCTAAGTCTCAGATAAATAAGAGGTCGGGAGAAATAATCTATATTGATAATAGACCCACTATAGCGCGAAATTCTCGTCAAAAAGAAGACATCAAAGTAGTACTGGAATTCTGAAGCAATGGCACAAAAAACAAATTTAAATGTCTCACCCTATTTTGATGACTATGATCCAACTGATAATTTTTATAAGGTATTATTTAAACCTGGATTTCCAGTTCAAGCTAGGGAATTAAATAACTTACAATCTATTCTTCAGAATCAGATTGAAAGTTTTGGCGATCACATATTTAAAGATGGATCTGTAGTAATTCCTGGTGGTGTTTCTTATGACAGAGAATATTTTTCAGTAAAGATAAATTCTGATTTTCTTGGAATTCCAGTATCTGTATACATTAATGAATTTATTGGTACTGTTATTAAGGGCCAAACAACTCAAGTAACAGCTAGAGTTGTAAATGTTTTATCTGCTGAAGATTCTGATGATGGGGAACTCACATTATATGTAAAATACTTGAATTCAAATGATGATGGGGAAGATGTAAGTTTTCTTGAGAGTGAATTACTTCTTGCTGAACAAAATATAACATATGGCAATACAACCATTACTGAAGGATCCTCTTTTGCACAGGTAATTTCTGATAATGCAACTGCTATTGGTTCTGCAATTTCAATTGCCGATGGTGTATATTTTGTTCGTGGTTATTTTGTAGATGTTTATGCACAAACAATAATTCTTGATCAATATACAAATGAACCATCCTATAGGGTTGGATTGGATATTATTGAAAGGACAGTAAATGCAAATGAAAATGAATCTCTATTTGATAATGCCAGAGGATTTAATAATTATTCAGCTCCAGGAGCAGATAGATTCCAATTCGATCTAAAATTAGTCAAAAAAGATATTAATAATATTGATGATCGTTCGTTTGTAGAAATTTTAAGGATAGAAGAAGGAATAACAGCAAAATCTGAGCAAAAAACTCAGTATAATGTCATTAAAGATTATTTTGCAAAGAGAACTTATGAGGAATCTGGGGATTATTCTGTAATTCCTTTCGATTTAACATTGGACGAATGTCTAAATGATGAAATTGGAAATGGTGGTGTATATGAAGAGTCACAAACAACTAGAGAAGGTAATGTTCCCTCAGATGATCTACTTTGCTTAGTTGTTGGCCCTGGAAAGGCATATGTAAATGGATATGATATTGACGTAGTTGGATCTAGAATTATTGATGTCGATAAACCAAGAGATACTAAACCTGTAGAGAATGCTTTAGTTCCATTAGATCTTGGTAATATTCTAAAAGTAAATAATGTTTTTGGAACTCCAGTAATAGGATTAAATAGAGACTCAACATACGTTGTAGAGTTGTATGACCAGAGAACATCAAGCAACACTGCTGGTACTGGAGAAAAAGTCGGTGAAGCTAGAGTATACTCATTTTCTGTAACTGATGCATCATATGCAGATGATAGCACAGAGTGGGATTTAAGATTATTTGATATACAAACATATACACAATTAACATTAAATGAAGAATATGAATATTCCAAGGGCACATACTTTAAAGGATTGAGTAGTGGTGCTAGTGGATACGCAAGTGAAGCATGGTCTAGTGGAAAATATGTAAAGTTACATCAAACATCTGGCACCTTCATGGAGGGTGAGCAGATTTCAATCGACGGTGTAACTGAAAATCCAAGAACAATTAAAGATATTATTTTATATTCTATCAATGATGTAAAATCTGTATATCAGGATGCAAGTTCACTGGGACTTCAATCAGATTTTGTCGCTGATGTATCTCTAAAGTCTAGAGTTGCTGGAGGATTTAAAGCAACTGATAAAATTACCATCAATAGCGGAGGTACTGTAACATCCCCTGGAAATAAATTTACTGGAATTGCAACAAATACCATTATTAGATATCAAAATACTTCAGATGCATATGCAGATGAGGTATTTAACAGAGTAAGTACAGTTTCCCCAGACGGAAACTCAATGACTGTTATAGCTGTTTCGGACATTGCTGGAGTCGCTACTGGATTACTTCCAACAACAGACATAACTGTTGATTTCAGGGTTGGTGAAACAGACTTTTCTATTGGTGATAATGGAGGATCACTCTTTATTCGATTTGATAATGATAATGTAAGTACAATTGATCTATCATCAGCAAATCTACCAATTTATGACCAAATTGATGGATTATCGACCGATGCGTTAGGAAACTTAACTGTAAACATAAGTTCAGTTGGAGTATCCAGTGCCCTATTTGAGAATTTTGACGCTGAAAGATATTCAATACACTATTCGGATGGATCTATTGAGGATCTGACTTCTGATCAATTCAACATTAATACTGACGGTACGGAAGTTACTTTCACAGGATTAACTGCTAGTGAAACTGATGTCACGGTTATTGCAACCGCTAAAAAGATAGGTCTAAAATCAAAGATTAAACAGTTTACAAGAAGTACTAAACTGACTGTAGACAAGTCCAAAAATAAAGTTTCTGGTGTATCAACAAATCTTTCCAATGGTTTAGATTTCAACTCATTCTTCGGCCTAAGAGTTGAAGACGAAGAAATTTCTATAAATTATCCAGATGTTGTCAATATAGCTGCAATTTATGAATCAAATACTAGTAGTGCTCCAGTTTTAGATAAATTAACTTTTGAAACAGGACTCGCATTAGATATTAATTCAATTCTTGGTGAATATATTAAAGGCCCAAATAATCAATCTGTAGCAAAAATTGTAACCAGATCTTCACCAACATCTGTAGAAATTGTTTATCTAAATGATGAACGTTTTATTGTTGGTGAAGAAGTAACATTCCAAGAATCTGGAATTATTGGAACAATTCAGTCAATTATATTTGGTGATTATGTCGATAGGACAAATGATTATATTTTGGATGATGGCCAAAGACAAGACATCTATGATTATGCAAGACTTGTAAGAAATCCTGGAATTAAAATTCCAGCAAAACAACTTTTAGTTATATTTGATCATTACACTATCTTATCTACGGATGAAGGTGATGCATTTACAGTTCTATCATATGATGCTGAAAGATATAAGACAGACATCCCAACCATATACAATCCAAATTCAACAAGTGCATTTAATATAGTTAGAGCATCTGATACTATTGATTTTAGACCAAGAGTATCTCCATTTACTGGTACAACATCTTCACCATTTGATTACGATTCAAGAGATTTCTCTACTACTGGATCGACAACAAATCTGATTCCAAAGGCTGGTGAAAGTACTTTAATTGGTTATGAATATTACCTACCAAGAATGGATAGAGTAATTCTAACCGCTGATGGTCGTTTTAGAGTTGTAAAAGGACAGTCATCAGAGGATCCACAAACCCCAACAATTGTTGAGGAATCAATGACTTTGGCAACCATTCAATTGCCACCATATCTCTATGATATTGATGATGCACAAGTCACTCTCATAGATAATAAAAGATATACGATGAGGGATATTGGTGAAATTGAATCTAGAGTAAGTAATCTTGAAGAAGTTACTTCACTTTCAATTCTAGAAAATGAAACCAAATCTTTACAAATTCAAGATGCTGATGGATTGAGCAGATTTAAGAGTGGATTCTTTGCTGATGATTTCAAAAACGGTGATCTATTTGATCAGGAATTTACAACTTGTGTTGTGGATGCTGGTATTAAGCAACTTTCTGTACCCACAAGTAGAATTACATTATCACCACAAATTGCCCCAGCAGCTTCTAATCTGGCAAAAACTTTTGATTATACCACAAATTATGAATTGTTGGACAATGTTCTACAAAAGACTGGTAATGTTATCAGTCTGAGATATAATGAATCTCAATATCTAGCGCAAGAATTTGCTACCAGAATTGAAAATGTAAACCCATTCAATATTATCGAGTATACTGGAACTATAAGATTAGAACCTTCTACTGATACTTGGGTAACGAATAAAGCTGAAACCAAAAAAGTAACCAAAAAGAAATTCAAGACACTTACGAATAGGAGTAGACAGTTCAGAAGCAGAAATGTAGTTGGCAAACCCCGTACAGGGAGAACTACAATGACAACATCTACATCAAGTGATAGAAAAGTAACATCATCAAAATCATCTGCAATCACGAATACATCTACTGATATTGATGTAAAAACGACTGATGATCCGTTTATCAGAAGTAGAAATGTTACTTTCTTTGCTGATGGACTAAAACCATTTACGAGATACTATTCTTTCTTAGATGGTTCCAAAAAACTTGACGTTTTTCCAAAATACGTGGAAATTAAAAGTGTTGTCGGATCATTTAAAGTTGGCGAAACTGTCGAAGGATTTATAACCACGAAAAGTGGCAAAGTTAAGAGAAGAATTATCTTTAGACTTTGTGTTCCTAATCATAAAACTGGAGACTTCAAAAACCCTGATCTGGCCCTAGACTTTAGTCCATATAATAAGAATCAATCATTAGAGAATACAACAACCTACAATACATCATCAAAATTCTTAAATATTGATTTAAATGCTCTCAGTTTGGCTGCTCAGGGTTCCTTCTTTGGACGTATTGTCACAGGAATGAAACTGATTGGTAAAACTAGTGGAGCTCAAGCAGTTGTTAAAGACAGCAGATTAATTTCTGATGGTCTTGGTAGTTTGTATGGATCATTCTTCTTTAGAACACCAACAATAGAAGAAAAAATTAAATTTAAAACTGGATCAAAAACATTTAAATTGACAAATGTTGGTAATGATACTCTACCACTTCCTGGAGAGAAAAAACACAGTGAAGCAGAATCCATATATTCTGCTACTGGAACTATTCAAAGAACTACTCTTACAACGACTCAAATAAGAACAATCACAACCACAAGAAATGTTGTGACCACGGTGACTCAAACAAATACTTTTAGATTCCAGAAACTACCACCACCAAGGATTATTAGAAGAACAACAGTTATTGATAGAACCAGAACCATTCGACCTCAAATTACTAACGTTAGAAATGTTACTAATGTAACGAATAATATTATTGAAGCTCCAAGAAGAGACCCACTAGCACAATCATTCTTAACAGACAAAAAAGGTGCATTTATTACATCCGTTGACATTTTTATGGCAACAAAAGATAATAAAGCACCATTAACAGTTGAGTTGAGAACCATTGATCTTGGTTTGCCCACAGGACAACTAGTATCTCTAGAGGCCCAAATTGTTCTAGATCCATCTCAAGTGAAAACCTCAGATGATGCATCTGCAGCAACTAGGATAACATTCTCATCACCAATCCCAGTTTTACCAGAAACTGAGTATGCAATTGTTCTTCTTGCACCTACAAGTGACAAATATAATGCATGGATTGCAAAACTTGGTGAGAAAACTGTAAACACCAAGGAACTATCTGGTCCAGATCAACTTCAATATACTAAACAGTATGGTGCTGGTTCTTTATTCAAATCGCAGAATGGATCCACATGGACGCCAACACAATTTGAAGATTTGAAGTTTGTTGTCAATAGATGTGAATTTATAGCTCAAGAAGGAACTGCCACATTCTATAATCCAGATATTGATTATGATTCTGGAATCATACCAACATTACCTTCAAATCCAATTAAATCTCTACCAAGACAATTGGATGTTGGGATTACCACTGTGGTAACAGATGATATGAAAAATCTTCTTAATATTGGAAGAAAAGTTGGTTCTGGAAACACTGTAACTGGATATATTGGTAATGTTGGTGGCCCAATTACAACTCTTAATGTAAACATTGCTGGAATTGGTTATTCTAATGGAACTTACAATGGAGTTTCACTATTCACTATTAATGGCAATGGATCTGGAGCAACTGCCGATGTAACAGTTAGTGATAATGTGGTTTCATCAGTATCACTAGCAAGTACTGGAACTGGTTATATCGTCGGAGAATCTTTGGGTATTACAACATCTGAGGTCTTTAAAGGATCGGACGCTCAGATTTCAGTATCTGAAATCTATGGATTTGATAAACTATATCTAACGGCTGTTCAGGGTGAAGACTTCACTGCAGATGATCCACTAGTTTATTATGATGATTCCAGTACTGTAGTTTCTCTTGCAAATACTACTGTTGTAAGTTCAACAGTTTCCAATGAATTATACAGTGGAAATGTAATTCAAGTTCTACATCCTAATCATGCCATGAAGGATATTAGAAATAGTGTTGAAATTTATGATGTAGAACCAACAAGAACACCAACAACATTGACAGGTGCTATTAATGCAACAAATACAACAGTTTCCGTTGCAGATACGACTCCATTTGCAACTTTCCAGGGAATCACAACATCTGCTGGTTTTGCTCTAATTGGTAATGAAGTTGTTTACTACAACAGCATTGGTAGTGGTACTCTTGGAATTAGCACAAGAGCCGCTGAAGGTTCATCTTCATCCGCACACCAAGTTGGTGATCAAATTTATCCATATGAATTTAATGGAATTTCCCTAACTGAAATTAATAAGACTCATGAAATGCCCAATGGAGTTACTTTCCAGGCTAACAAAACTATTGACACATATTATCTGGAAATTAATCGTGGAACAAGAGCAACTGGTGAAAATCAACTCAACTTTGAATCTGAATTAGTGGCTGGTGGAGATGAAGTTTGGGCTTCCAGCAATATTCAATATGATAGAGTTAATGCAAGATTTGATATTGTTCTACCAAAAACAACTTCCATTGAAACTCGTATTAGAACCGTAACAGGAACTAGTGCTGGTGGAGTTGAAGCTTCATTTGTTGATAATGGATTTGCTGCTGCTGCAGCAAATGCAACACTTTTATTTACAGAACCAATGATGGTTGCATCCAAAGTGAATGAAGATGCACAACTTAATAGTTTGCCAAGAAATAAATCACTTGCGATTGAAGTTGATTTTAATACTACTGATGGTAGATATTCACCATTCATCTATCTTGATAACTGTGCCGTAGACTTTGATAGAAGTAGAATTGATGCCCCAATTACAGATTATGTTAATGATCCAAGAGTCAATAGCCTTAATGATGATCCACATGCAGCAATCTATGTTTCTGATAGAATCGATATCAAAAATCCAGGAACTTCACTAAAAGTTCTGACAAGTGCATATGTTGATCTAACAAATGAGATGAGAGTTCTTTACAGGACATATCCTGTTGATAGTGCAAATACTGATCAGTCATTTGTATTATTCCCAGGTTATGACAACCTCAGAGATACTGATGGTAATGGATTTGGAGATCTTGTTATTGATTCAGCGAAAAATTCTGGACTTGAAGATCAGAAAGTTGTGACTACTGGGGGCAGTGAACTCAGGGAGTATCAATATAGTGTTGATAACTTACCACCATTTACTGGATATCAAATTAAGATTGTATTCGCTGGCACAAGTGAAGCGTTTACTCCTAGACTAAATGATATCAGAGCCGTAGTACTTGCATAAAATGAAGTTAAGAAAAGTTGAGGAAGATTCTGATTTTTCTAGAGATATGAATACGGGTGCTATTGTCAATACAAATGACGTGGCATACCAAAATTATATAAAATCCAAAAAACTTAGAAATAGCAAGAGACAAGAAATAGAAGATCTTAAGGGTGAAATATCTGAAATCAAAGATCTTCTAAAGACTCTTATTGATAATAATAAATAATAATATATCCGACAGTGTGAAAAATGGCAGTATATGTCCACAATATTACAATTGATCAAGGTGCAGATTTTTCTGTTAATTTCAATGTAGAAGGAACTCAGTCAAATGCGGCTAAAGATCTAAGTGGATATTCTGTCTCAGCCCAATTAAAGAAGACATATACTAGTTCAACTTCAACTTCATTTGCATCTACAATATCATCACCAAGTGATGGCACGATTTCCATCTCCATGGGATCTTCAGTCACTTCTAATTTGAAATATGGAAGATATGTTTATGATGTAAAAATCACAGATCCATCAGAAACTGTCAGAGTAGTTGAAGGAACAGCAATAGTCAGAGCAGGAGTTACAACATGACTTATACTGTAAGAATTGGACAATCAAACGCAACTAAAGTCTTAAGGTCAGATGTGAATGCAAATCTAAAAGACTTAAGGGATGTTGATACCAGTTCAGTTGTTGATGGTTCAATTCTTGCTTATGACAGTTCTTCCACAAAATGGACTGCAACAACTACTTTAGATAATGTTATCATCGATGGAGGAAGTTTCTGATGGCAAGTCCAGCAACAAGACAAGAACTCATAGATTATTCTCTAAGAAGACTTGGAGCTCCAGTTTTAGAGATAAATGTTGATGATGATCAGATTGATGATCTAGTCGATGATGCTATTCAATATTTTCAGGAACGTCATTATGATGGTTCTGAGAGAATGTATCTAAAATATAAAATCACTCAAGATGACATTGATCGTGGAAGAGGCCCCAATGCATCTGGAGTAAGTGGGATTACAACCACAACTGTAACAGAGTCTGTAGGAATTACAAGCGAATTTAAATATGAGGAGAATAATAATTATATAAAGGTTCCCGATCAAGTTTTGGGTATCAATAAGATCTTTAAATTTGACACAAATTCCATCTCTGGTGGAATGTTTAGTATCAAGTATCAGTTATTTTTAAACGATCTGTATTCTTTTAGTAGTGTTGATCTTCTCCAATACGCTATGACCAAGAGTTATCTAGAAGATATTGATTTTCTATTAACTACAGATAAACAAATTAGATATAGTAAGAGACAAGGAAGATTATATCTCGATATTGATTGGACAGCTCAGAGTGTTGGAGACTATATTGTTATTGATTGTGAAAGAGCTCTAAATCCATCAGACTTTCCAAAAATATATAATGATAGTTGGTTAAAAAGATATCTTACTGCAATGCTTAAGAAGCAGTGGGGTATGAACATGATCAAATTCAGTGGAACCAAACTTCCTGGTGGAGTAGAACTGAATGGAAGACAATATTATGATGATGCTGTATCTGAACTGAGAGAAATTGAAGATAAGATGCAGTCAACATATGAATTACCACCCCTCGATATGATCGGATAATGGCACTCAATCCCTTTTTCCTACAAGGATCTGCTAACGAACAGTTTTTGGTGCAGGATCTTGTTAATGAACAACTTAAAATGTATGGGTTGGATGTTTATTACATACCAAGAAAAATTTTAGGCACTGAAACATTATCAAGAGAAGTTACTTTATCAAAACTTGATGATAATTTTATCATTGAAGCCTACCTCAATAATTATGAGGGATATGGAGCAAATAGTGAAATTCTTTCAAAATTTGGTGTTCAACTAAAAAGTGAAATCTCTCTTACAATTTCTGAGGAAAGATTTCAACTTTTTATTGAACCATTTTTAAAAGATTTACAAAAAGCAGATCCAACTGAAATTATAGTTACAGATAGACCTAGAGAGGGTGATGTAATATATTTCCCACTTGGAGAAAGATTATATGAAATTAAAAATGTAGAGCACGAAAAACCATTCTTCCAGTTGGGTAAAAACTACATTTATGAATTATCATGCGAACTCTTAGAACTCGAAGATGAGATCATTGAAACATCTGTTGATGAAATTGATTCTGCTGTTGAGAATTATGGATATATTACAACTCTAACATTTGTTTCATCTGGCATTAATGCGACAGCTACGGCAACAATTGCAAATGAAGGATCTGTAAGACAGATTACTCTTACAAATGATGGTTATGATTATACATCAGCACCAACAGTTTCAATTTCTACAGCACCAGTTGGTGGAACCAATGCTACTGCAGTTGCAATAAAAACGGATAGTTCTGTATATGAGGTTCTAATCACAAACGCTGGTGCTGGATACACAGAAACCCCAACAGTAACGTTCTCTGGTGCTGGAGGGGCAGGAGCAGCGGCAACAGCAACTCTAGGAGATGGGTCTGTACAATACATTAGTATTGCAAATACTGGAGCGAATTACGTTGTAACTCCAACAATAACTTTAACTGGCCCATCAACAATATCTGCAGGATCATCTGCAACGGCTCAGGCAGTTATAGGTGCTGGTGGTAGCGTTACTGATATTAGACTTTCAAATGCTGGTTTTGGATATACATCAGCACCTGTTGTTGCCATTTCTTCGGCACCATCCGCTGGAATTGGCACTTTCCAAGTCAATGAAATTGTTACTGGAAGTCTTTCTGGAACTACTGCAAGAGTCAAGAAGTATGATCAGGACGACAATACTCTGAATGTCTACATAAATAGTGGTAACTTTACCGCTGGCGAAACAATTACTGGATCCGATTCTGGAGCATCTTACACTCTACTATCTTATAATTCCGATCCAGGGATTGAAATTGAATATTCTCAGAATGAAGAGATTGAAGAATTAGCGGATGATATATTAGACTTTACAGAATCGAATCCATTTGGTACATACTGATGTTAGGAACTTATTACTATCACGAAATACTGAGGAAGACAATCATTGCGTTTGGTAGTGTCTTCAATGATATTCATATAAGACATACTAGCACTGATTCTGATACAGTTAGTGATATTACAGTTCCTTTAGCATATGCACCACAACAAAAGTTCTTAGCTAGACTAGAGCAGCAGGCAAGACTAGATAAACCAGTTGCAATAACTTTACCAAGAATGTCATTTGAAATGACAGGTATTAGTTATGACCCATCAAGAAAATCAAATATTACAAAAACATTTAAAGCCGTTGATGGTGAGAACTTAAAGAAAGTTTTTTTCCCAGTTCCATATAATGTGGAATTTCAACTATCAATTTATGCAAAACTCAATGAAGATGCTCTACAAATTATAGAGCAAATTTTACCATATTTCCAACCAACATTCAAGGTAACTGTAGATCTTATTAGTTCAATTGGCGAAAAGAGAGATATTCCAATTGGTCTAAACAATATTTCGATGCAGGATGAATATGAGGGGAATTTTGAGTCAAGAAGAGCAATTATCTATACTTTAAGTTTCACAGCAAATACATATCTATTTGGCCCAATCGCAGAGACAACAGACGGTCTCATCCGTAAGGTACAAGTTGATTACTATAATAGCGTTGACACACAAAATGCCAAGAGAGAGGTTAGATATACTGCAGTACCAGATCCAATAGATGCTGAGCCTGGGGATGACTTTGGATTTAGTGAAACTTTAGAAGTCTTCAATGATAGTAAGAAGTATAGTCCAACTCAGGACAAAGACATCTAGTATGAACTCCCATGAAAAAAACATTTGACAAAATTAGTGAATCACTCAACACAGAAACCGACATTGTTGATGTTACTCCCAAGGAATCTGAAATTATTCCAGTTGTTTCTGATGAAAGAATTGAACAGTCTAAAAAAGACTATGAATATACAAGAGGAAATCTTTATTCTTTAATTGAAAAAGGTCAAGAAAGTTTAAACGGAATTATGGAATTAGCTCAGGAGTCAGATTCTCCTAGAGCATATGAAGTTGCTGGACAGATTATAAAAAGTGTTGCAGATACAACTGATAAACTTATAGATTTGCAGAAAAAAATGAAGGAACTAAATAAAGATGAGGACTCTGGTCCAAAATCTATTACAAATAATTCATTATTTGTAGGGTCTACTGCAGAACTAGCTAAATTTCTTAAAAACCAACAATGACGGAATCTAAGAAATGTAAAATTGGTTATTACTACTGTTTTACAGACAAAAAATGTAAGAAGATTCCTATGGGATACCATATTGGTTCTCGTGGATATCTTGCAAAAGATGAAGAAGGTGATGATTCCGAGAATAAAAAGAATGGTAATGGTGGAAATGGTAACGGTGGCGGTGGAATATCTGAAGAAGGGCTACGTGATTGGTTTGGTAAATCTAAATCAAAAGGTGGTAAAAGAGGATGGGTTAATGTTGTAACAGGAGGAACCTGTGCAAGTGATAAACCTGGAGAAGGTATACCCAAATGTGTTTCTTCTTCTAAAAGGGCAAGTATGTCAAAAAAAGAAAGAGTTGCTGCTAAGGCAGCAAAGAGAAGAGAAGATCCTGGTCAACAGAAAAAAACTGGAGCAGCTGCACCTACCATGGTAAAAACTGACAGAAAAATCAGAAACGAAGAAGCAGTTTCTAAAAAACAGCAAAGATTTTTTGGAATGGTGAGAGCAACTCAAAAAGGTGAAATGGAAAATCCATCACCTGAGGTTGCTAAAGCTGCATCCAGTATGAAGTTAAAAGATGTAAAGGATTTTGCAAAAACAAAGCACAAAGATTTACCAGAAAAGAAGAAAGAATCAATGAAAGAAGCAAAGGATACACCAGGAAAAGGTAGTGGTAAGAAAGACGCTTGCTACCATAAAGTCAAGTCTCGTTATTCTGTATGGCCCTCTGCTTATGCTTCTGGTGCTTTGGTAAAGTGTCGTAAGGCTGGTGCTGCTAACTGGGGCAATAGCACAAAAGAAGAAACAGAGATTGGTGAAGCATGTTGGAAAGGTTATGAGAAGAAAGGCATGAAGACTATGTTTGGAAAGAGATATCCAAACTGTGTTAAGAAAACTAAGAAAGAAGAAGTAAATCTCAGTGACAATCTCAATCTACATGTAGAGGGTATGGGAAATGTTCGTTATTGCCCTCAATGTGAGAAGAATGAAACTAGAGAAGAATGTTCATATGGACCAAAAAATTGGGATATGAATTCAAGTCCTGTTGCGCTTGGATCAAAAAATACATTTAATATTGCTTCTGTTACTCCATCAAATGAAGAGTATGTTGAAGAAAAATATGAAAGAATTCAAAAAATGGGAAGAACTTATACAATGTTCTTTACCTTTAGAGGCCAATACAAGTCACTTCAATTTTTCTTTCCAACATCAAAACGACCTTCTAGAGAAGATGTATTAATTCAACTCAGAAAAATTTTTCCTGAAGCTGTATTGGTAAATTTCTTTGAAAGAGATCGTATTGAAAATGAGCCGCTTGTAACTGTAGAAGGTGTTAAAAGTTTTGGACAATTTATGCCAGAAGGTGCATCATGGACTAAGAAGTCTGGTCAGAACAGTGAGGGTGGACTCAATGAGAAGGGACGCAAGTCTTACGAAAAAGAGAATCCTGGTTCTGATCTAAAAGCACCTTCTAAGAAAGTTGGTAACAAGAGAAGGGCATCATTCTGTGCAAGGATGAAAGGAATGCGTAAGAGACAAAAACCTTCTAACAACACAGGCGATGATCGTCTATCAAAATCACTAAGAGCTTGGAATTGCTGAAACAATAATTATTATGAGTGAAAGCATTTATCTTGGTAATCCCAATCTAAAAAAAGCAAATACAAAGATTCAATTTTCTGAAGATGATATTCGGGAATTCTTGAAGTGTAAAAAAGATCCTGTATATTTTGCTAGAAATTATATCAAAATTGTTTCTCTAGATGAGGGTCTTGTACCATTTAAGATGTACAAGTTTCAAGAGAGACTTGTAAAAAACTTTCATAAGAATAGATTCAACATCTGTAAGATGCCACGTCAGACTGGTAAGTCTACAACATGTGTGTCTTATCTACTTCATTATGCAGTCTTTAATGACAATGTTAATATTGCTATCTTGGCAAACAAAGCAGCTACTGCAAAGGATCTTCTTGGAAGATTGCAACTTGCATATGAAAATTTACCAAAGTGGATGCAACAGGGTATTGTTTCTTGGAATAAACAATCATTAGAATTGGAGAATGGATCTAAAATTATAGCCGCATCTACATCTGCATCTGCTGTTCGTGGTGGTTCTTATAATATCATCTTTCTTGACGAGTTTGCTTTCATCCCAAATCATATTGCTGACCAATTCTTTGCCTCTGTTTATCCTACTATCTCGTCTGGTAAAAACACCAAGGTAATTATTGTATCTACACCACATGGTATGAATCATTTCTACCGAATGTGGCATGATGCCGAAAGAAATAAAAATGAATATATACCAACTGCAGTACACTGGTCTGAAGTTCCTGGAAGGAATACTAAGTGGAAATCTCAAACTATTGCAAACACATCAGAGCAACAGTTCAAAGTTGAGTTTGAATGTGAATTCTTAGGATCTGTTGATACTCTTATTGATGTAACTAAACTAAAGAATTTAGTATATGATGATCCAATAAAAAGAAATAAAGGGTTAGATATTTACCAAGATCCTTTAAAGGATCATAATTACATGATGACAGTTGACGTTGCTAGAGGAGTAGAACGTGACTATTCAGCTTTCATCGTATATGATATAACACAATTTCCATATAGGATAGTTGCAAAATATAGAAATAATGAAATAAAACCGATGGTATTTCCAAGTATCATCAAACAAGTTGCAGACGGATATAATCAATCTTTTGTTTTAGTCGAAGTCAATGATATTGGGGATCAAGTTGCATCTATTCTTTATTTTGATCTTGAGTATGAAAATTTACTCATGTGTTCTATGAGAGGTAGAGCAGGTCAAGTTGTTGGATCTGGATTTTCTGGCAAAAAATCTCAATTGGGTGTCAGAATGACATCAGCAGTAAAAAAATTGGGATGTTCTAATTTAAAAACTTTATTAGAAGATGATAAACTTATAACAAGTGATTATGATATTATTTCTGAACTAACTACGTTTGTTCAAAAGAGGCAATCATTTGAAGCTGAAGAAGGATGTAATGATGATCTAGCGATGTGTTTAGTTATATTCTCATGGTTAGTTGCACAAGATTATTTCAAAGAAATGACTGATAATGATGTTCGTAAAAGAATTTATGAAGAGCAAAAAAATCAAATCGATCAAGATATGGCTCCGTTTGGTTTTCTCTCTGATGGTTTAGATATTGAAAGTGAAGTTGATAATGATGGAGATAGATGGTTTGCCGATGAATATGGTGATAGATCTTATATGTGGGATTATAGATAATGGACTTTAATGATCAATTATCCTTAGAGCATTTACTATTTAAAGAACGGAAGTGTAGAACCTGCAAAAAGACAAAGGACTTGATTGAAGGATATTACTTGACCAGAAGAGACAGGGGAGAGTTTCCATCATCATATTCTTACGAATGTAAAGAATGCACTATTCGTAGAATTCTAAAATCAAGAAAATCTGACATTGAAAGATGGGAATATCCTGACTGGTAGTGTTCACGCACCGTTTCCCCAGTCAAAACACTCCAAACAATAAATAAGTTTAGATTAATTTTGGACCTCATAGGGGAGAGTAAAAGATGCCGCTCAATTTAGCATCTCCTGGTATCGTAGTAAGAGAGGTTGATCTTACTTTAGGGAGAGTAGATCCCGTATCCGATAAAGTTGCTGCTGTGGTGGCACCTTTTGCACAGGGACCAGTAGAAGTTCCAACTCTTGTTGAGAACGAATCAGACCTACTTGCAAACTTTGGCAAGTCATACGAAGTTGATAGACATTATGAGCATTGGTTGAATGCTTCATCATATCTAGCATATGGTGGCTCACTACGTGTAATCAGAGCAGACGATTCTGATTTGAAGAATGCTTTCTTTGGATCAACAACCACAGCACCCAAGATCAAGAGTGTTGATCACTACGAAGATCTTGGATATTCTGATAACACCATTTCTGGTGTAACCTTTGCTGCCAGAAACCCTGGATCCTGGGGTAATGGGATGAAGGTTGCCATCATTGATGGCCGTGCTGATCAGGTCATCACTGGAATCGCAACCACTGGAATCTCAGTCGGTATGGGTGTCAGTCAGTCTGTTCTTGATGGAACTGTTGTTCCTGGAATCGGATCAACCGCACTTCTAGACGGATCTTTCAAAGGAGTTGTTTCTGGTGTAGGAACCAATTCTATTGATATTAAGTTTGTACAGCACGTTTCCTCTGCTGGAATCCTAACTCAAAAAGATTATCAAGAAAACGGCATCTATAGATTTGCCAATCCATCAGACAAAGATCTAGTTGTTTTTAACAACTCTGGTGTCGCTATCGCCACTGTCACTACTAACGCAACTCCAACTGATTGGTTCGATGCTCAGAAGATTGAACTAACTGGTTCTGAACTATTCTGGAATCAACTTGCACCAAGACCTGGAACCTCAGAGTTTGCCGCAAATAGAAATTCTAGATTCGATGAAACTCATATCGTTGTTGTAGATGACGATGGAGACATCACTGGAAATCCTGGAACTATCCTTGAGAAGCATCTAAATCTTTCTAAAGCTAAAGACGCACTATTTGAAAGTGGTTCAATCTCTTACTATAGAGAGTTTGTAAGATCTGGTTCTGGTTACATTTATGCTGGCGGAGCTCCAGATGGAACTACTGCAATTGACTTTAAGACTGGTTCTGCTGTTGGCAATGGATTTGTTAAGGTAACTGATATTGCCTGGGATCAAAACACTTCTGGCATTTCCTTCGCTGGATATGGAAATACTACAGCAACACTGTCATCTGGCGTAAACTATGATGGAAACTCTGGATTAACAACAACTGGAGCACTACAAGCATCAGTCGCAAATCTAAATGCTGGATACGAATTACTCAACAATCCAGATGAGTATTCGGTAGACTTTATTCTACAAGGATCTGGCAACTTCACTAAGGAAGAGACTCAAGCAATTGGTCAAAAGGCCATCGACATTGCCGAAAGAAGAAAGGATGCTATTGCATTCCTCTCACCACATAGAGCTGCCCTATTTAATGATAGTGCAACTGAAGCAGTTGTAAGACCTGTTGATACAATTACCGATAACGTAATTGGTCACTTCTCACCAGTCACTTCAAGTTCCTTTGCGATCTTTGATAGTGGTTATAAGTACATGTATGATCGTTTTGCTGACAAGTTCAGATATATTCCCCTAAATGGTGACGTTGCTGGAACTTGTGCCAGAACAGATATTAACCAGTTCCCTTGGTTCTCACCCGCTGGAACTCAGAGAGGTTCAATTCTAAATGCAGTAAAACTTCCATATAATCCCAATAAGTCACAAAGAGATCGCCTCTATTCAAATAGAATCAATCCAGTAACATTCATTCCTGGATCTGGTATTGTTCTATTCGGTGATAAGACTGGTCTTGCTAAGGCTTCCGCCTTCGATAGAATCAACGTTCGTAGATTGTTCCTCTATCTAGAGAAAGCAATTTCCGCAGTTGCTAGAGATCAACTCTTTGAGTTTAACGATGAAATCACTAGAACTAATTTTGTAAATGCGGTTGAACCTTTCCTACGTGAAGTTCAGTCCAACCGTGGTGTCCAGGATTTCGTAGTTGTTTGTGACCAGACAAACAACACATCTGCTGTAATTGATCGCAACGAATTCGTTGCGGACATCTTCATCAAACCAGCTCGCTCCATCAACTTCGTTGGCCTCACCTTTGTTGCTACCCGCACAGGTGTTTCCTTTGAAGAAGTCATCGGAAACGTTTAATTTAGGAGTCTAAACCGAAAATGGCATCGAAAAATCAACAAAACCCTCCTGCATTAAGGACTATCTCAGACTTCAAAAATAAACTGTCAGGAGGTGGCGCAAGGCCTAATCTATTTGAAGTTGTTCTTTCATTCCCAGGTGATCTGGGAATCGGAGAAAATGTTTTAACTGAATCAAGATTTCTAGTAAAAACAGCTGCTCTACCCGCATCTAACGTTGCACCTATTGACGTTGCTTTCCGTGGTCGTCTCCTCAAAATTGCAGGGGACAGAACCTTTGATACTTGGACAATCACTATCATCAACGATACTGATTTCAGTATCAGAGGTGCTTTTGAAAGATGGATGAATAGCATCAATAATGTTGTGAATGCTACGGGTTCCACAAACCCAGCAGACTATCAAGCTGATGCATTTGTATATCAATTAGATAGAGATGGTTCTGTACTAAGAAAGTATAAGTTCCACGATGTGTTCCCAACAAACATCAGTCAGATCGATCTTTCTTATGATTCTTCTGACACCATTGAAGAATTCACCGTTGAACTACAAGTTCAGTATTGGACAGCTGCTGGTGACAACGCTGGTGCTGGCGCAGGTGACATTGCATAAGTTTGATAAATAAGGTTACTACAGTAGTTTCTTTATAACATGGCGAGACTTTTTGGATTCTCTATTGATGATAGCGAGAAAAAATCTAAAGGTATAGTATCCCCCGTTCCTCAAAATAATGAGGACGGGGTTGACCATTATATCGCTAGTAATTTTTATGGTCAATATCTTGACCTAGAAGGCGTATATAAATCGGAGTTTGAACTAGTAAAAAGATATCGTGAAATGGCTCTTCATCCTGAATCGGATGGTGCCATTGAAGATGTTGTAAATGAAGCTATTGTTAGTGATTTAAATGACACTCCCGTTACTATTAATCTTGATAATCTGCCAGCTAGCGATGGTATTAAAAATAGAATTAGGGAAGAATTTAAAAATGTCAAAGATCTTCTAAACTTTGATGCAAAGTCACATGAGATCTTTAGAAACTGGTATGTTGATGGAAGACTTTATTACCATAAAGTAATTGACATCAAAAATCCACATGAAGGGATCAAAGAGCTAAGATATATTGATCCCCTCAAGATGAGATATGTTCGCGAAGAAAAGAAAAAGCAAGGAGAGGGTTCTGCAATCTTCAGGCAACCAAATGGTTCAAGTGCAAATGATGTTGTTCAGTTTCCAGAAATTGAAGAATACTTCATGTATACACCAAAACCAACCTATGCTGGAGCTAGTGGTAGTCAGTATTCTCCATCAAAGGGAGTAAAATTTACTAAAGATTCAATTACATATTGCACATCTGGATTAGTTGATAGAAATAAAGGTATAGTTCTATCATATCTTCATAAAGCAATTAAATCACTCAATCAACTTCGCATGATTGAGGATTCCCTAGTTATCTACAGACTATCAAGAGCTCCAGAACGTAGAATTTTCTATATTGATGTAGGCAATCTACCTAAGATCAAAGCTGAGCAATATCTTCGTGATGTAATGAATAGATATAGAAATAAACTTACCTATGATGCTTCTACTGGAGAAGTTCGTGATGATAAAAAATACATGTCTATGCTAGAAGATTTCTGGCTACCAAGACGTGAAGGTGGTAGAGGAACTGAAATCTCTACACTTCCTGGTGGTCAGAATCTTGGTGAACTAAATGATGTTCAGTATTTCCTGAAAAAACTATACAGATCACTAGGAGTTCCAGAATCAAGAATTGCAGCTGAAGGTGGATTCAATCTTGGCCGTTCTTCAGAGATCCTAAGAGATGAACTCAAGTTTTCTAAATTTGTTGGCCGTCTTAGAAAGCGTTTCAGCAACATGTTTATTGACATGCTGAAAACTCAATGTCTTCTTAAGAATATTTGCACCACTCAAGATTGGGCAATGCTTGAGGAGCACATCCAATTTGATTACATGTATGATAATCATTTTGCCGAACTTAAGGAGAAAGAACTTCTTGAAGGTAGATTGAGCCTTGCACAACTATCAGAACCATATCTTGGCAAGTATTATTCTGTTGAATATCTTCGCAGAAAAGTTCTTCGTCAGACAGATGAAGAGATCATTGAAATTGATAAGCAAATTCAAGATGAGATTGAAAAAGGAATTTTGCCAGATCCAAACGTTCCCACGGATGAATTTGGTAATCCAATTCAAGATCCTAACATGATGGGAGCAACACCAATGGATATGGATGTTGATGCAAGTTCAACTGAAACTACCGATCCAGTTGATCTAGAAGGTGGAAAAATCTAAGAGAATAAATACTTTCTAGTTAGTTGATACCATTTTCATGGAAAATATTATAGATTTGATTTTTTCGGATGCAAGTGCATCTGAAATCAGTGATAGCATTAAAGACACGCTATACGCAAAATCTGCAGAAAAAATTGATACCCTTCGTCCATACGCTGCAGCTTCCTTATTTGGTGATGAATCTATCGAAACTGCAACCGAAGAACCTGGAGAAGAGTAATGGCAAGAACTTTGCTATTGGCAGATGAAATTGCTCTGCCAACAACAACTGGAACAGCTACAAGTTTCGCCCAAGCTACTGTAGTTCGCCTTGCAAATCCAACAGCTAACGATCACGTTATTACTGTGGTTGAAACTCAAAGCGGAGCTGGTATTGGATCAATGACACTATTATCTAATACTGTTGAATATCTTGAAAAGTCACATGCACATTGTGTATTTTCAGACTCAGCTTTGGTTTTGGGTGCAAAAGTAGGATTTACCGTTTAAACAAATGAAACTGATTAGAGAAGAAATCGAACAAGTAGAGATTATCGTTGAACAACGCAACGGTAAAAAGAATCTCTACATTGAAGGAGTTTTCCTTCAGGGAAACATGCCCAATAGAAACAAGAGGATGTATGACTGCTCTCTCCTAGAAAGAGAAGTAGGACGATACAACGAAAACTTTGTATCTAAAGGCAGAGCTCTTGGAGAACTGGGGCATCCTGATGGCCCTTCTATCAATCTTGATCGAGTTTCCCATAAGATTGTTTCTCTTCACAGAGAAGGAAATAATTTTATTGGTAAGGCAAAAATTCTTTCTACCCCAATGGGTAAAATTGCCGAATCTCTTCTAAATGATGGTGTCAAACTTGGAGTTTCTTCTCGCGGAATTGGAACACTTTCTCCTACTAAAGAAGGATATAGTTTGGTTAATGATGACTTTGCTTTAGCAACTGCTGCTGATATTGTAGCGGATCCTTCCGCACCTGATGCTTTTGTTGACGGTATTATGGAAGGTAGAGATTGGATTTGGGATGGAGGAATTCTCCGCGAAAAACTTGCAGAAAGAACCTACAAGCAAATCAACACTTTGGTAGATCAGAAAAAATTGGAAGAAAATAAAATTAATTTGTTTCAAAATTTTCTATCAAGTTTATAATTTATAAATAAGTATAGTCAACTTACCAATATAGATTTACTTTCGGAGAGTCTAAATGTCCGCTAATTTACAAGAAATGGATAACGTCGTGAGCAAAGGCGCAGCTGCTCCAGTACCAATGGTTGCTGGTGGCGCTCAAATCGAAGATCTCGGTGGTCCTACCCCAGAGAACTATCGTCCTGACGACGATTCCGCCAAACTAAAAGATCCCGCTGCATCTCTTGGTAGAGCACCTGTTCCTACTGCTAAAAGTGCAACTAAAAAAGAAGAAGTCGAAGCAGTAGAGAATACCATCGAAGAGGTCAACGTCGAAGAAGATGTTGCCGCTCTATTCGCTGGTGAAGAACTCTCCGAAGAGTTCCAAGCAAAAGCAAAAACTGTTTTTGAAGCTGCCCTTCACATGCGTGTTGAGCAAGTCAAAGCACAAGTCGAAGAGCAATCACAAGCAGCTCTTGCAGAAGAACTAGAAGGCATGAAGTCCGAAATAGTTGAAAGAGTCGATTCCTACCTTGAGTATGTTTCTCAAGAATGGATCGAAGAAAATTCACTTCAGATCGAGCACGGTTTGAAGTCTGAGATGACCGAATCATTCCTACATGGAATGAAGAGTCTTTTTGAAGATCATTATGTATCAATCCCTGAAGATAAATATGATGTTGTTGAGAATATGGTAGAAAAACTTGATGACATGGAGACCAAGCTCAACGAACAAATCGAGAGAAATATCCAACTGAATCGCAGACTTGGAGATACTACTGCTGAAGGAATCTTCGCATCAGTTTCCGAAGGTCTAGCACTTACTCAGAAGGAGAAACTCGCTTCTCTAGCAGAAGGTGTTGAGTTTGAGGGTGAAGAATCTTACCGTGATAAGTTAGCGACTCTAAGGGAATCATACTTCCCCGCTGATAAAAAAGGTGAAACTACCGAAACCCTTTCTGAAGGTGTAGACGCTGCTGGCCCAGATTTTACTGGTTCAATGTCTCGCTATCTAGAAACACTTTCAAGAATTAAGTGATCGTTAACCTAAATTATTTTCATAAAACCTTAAACTTACTCAAGTAAAATGTATAACAATCCCCAACTCCTAGAGAAGTGGGCTCCCCTTCTAGATTATGAAGGTTGCGACTCCATCAAGGATACTCACAGACGTGCAGTAACCGCCCAACTTCTAGAAAACCAAGAGCGTTTCCTCAACGAAGAGCGTTCTTTCTCTGAAGGTTATGACCTCCAGGAACAACCCACCAACTCTTTCTCCACTGGTGGTGGTGCATACTACCGTGGTTCTGGTGGTACTGACAGTGGTTCACCCACTGGTGGTTTCGATCCCGTACTAATCAGCCTCATCCGTCGCTCCATGCCCAACTTGGTCGCTTATGACCTCGCTGGTGTGCAGCCCATGAACGGACCTACTGGACTCATCTTCGCGATGCGCTCCAAGTACAAGGGCATGGACGGTCAGGAAGCACTATTCAACGAAGCAGATACTGCTTTCTCTGCACAGAACTCTGGTAACAGTGCAACTCAGGGCGACTACACTGGCGGCGCTGACAGCAATGGCACCGTTGGTTTCGGTACTACCCTACAGCGTGGTTCCAATCCTGGTGTTCTTGATCCTAATGCTGCTCCTAGCACCTACAGCGTAGGTCAGGGTATGGCAGTTACCGACTCTGAAGCCCTAGGCGAGAGCGGAACTGACTTCAACCAGATGGCATTCTCAATCGAGAAAGTCACCGTAACCGCTAAGTCCAGAGCACTCAAGGCTGAGTACTCCTTGGAACTTGCACAAGACCTTAAGGCAATTCATGGTCTAAACGCCGAGGCTGAACTCGCCAACATTCTCTCTACTGAGATTATGGCTGAGATCAACCGCGAAGTTATCAGAACCATCTATAAGTCTGCTGAGGCTGGTGCTCAACTCAACACCGCTACCGCTGGTCAGTTCGACCTAGACATCGACAGCAACGGTCGCTGGAGCGTTGAGAAGTTCAAGGGTCTACTATTCCAGATCGAGCGCGATGCTAACCAGATCGCTCAGAGAACTCGTCGTGGAAAGGGTAACATCATCCTAACTTCTGCTGATGTTGCTTCTGCTCTAACCATGGCTGGTGTACTTGATTACACCCCCGCCCTCAACGCTAACCTTAACGTTGATGACACTGGCAACACCTTTGCTGGTACTATCAATGGTAAGTATCGCGTATACATCGATCCCTACGCTTCCAACAATACTGCACTCCAGTATTACGTTGTTGGTTATAAAGGTTCTTCACCTTATGACGCTGGTCTATTCTACTGCCCATACGTTCCTCTTCAGATGGTTCGTGCAGTTGGACAAGACACCTTCCAACCCAAGATTGGATTTAAGACTCGCTACGGCATGGTCGCTAATCCTTTCTCCGAAGGTACTGATGCTGCAGTTGGTGCTGTCAAGGCTGGCACCAACCGTTACTACAGAAGAGTTTCTGTGAAGAATCTAATGTGATTCAAACGAGACATACTGTCTCTTCTAGACCCCTCTCAGAGGGGTCTTTTTTTATGTCTAGGTATAAATTAGTAGGCAATAATTTTCATTGCATAAAGTTAGTTAAGTTAGCATATGCTGACTATATACTACAGCATTAGGAAGAAAAATATGATCTGAAAGTTCAAATATATTATGCCAGTTAAAACGGAGCTTGAAAAATGCACAGTCTACTATCCAGATCTCAATTTGATGAATGGAGACACCTCGAACAAACAGTAACTGACGTAGAAACGGAGGATCAAAAAATTAATGATTATTATGAATGTTTAATTGAATGTGATGTTGATGGCAAACGTGAATGTAAAAGAATATGTAAGGAAATTCTTATGTGATATGAGAAATTTACAGTAAAGAACAGGGACTCCTTCGGGGGTCCTTTTTTTTATCTAAATAAAAATAAAAATGGCGTCCCCATATCAAAAACAAATTCAGAATAGGAACTTTTTAAGCCCTACTGGATTTGAGTTTACGATTAATAAAAACCCAAAAATAAATTTCTTTTGTCAGACGGCAAACATTCCAGAAATTTCATTGGGGACGGCCATTCAACCAACATATCTAAAAAATCTTGATGTTCCTGGTGATAAACTGCAATATTCAGATTTCACTATGTCATTTCTTGTTGATGAAGATTTTGAAAATTACATGGCCGTACATAACTGGTTGACTGGGTTGGGATTTCCAAAAACACCACAACAGTTTGAGGATCTAACTACAAATTCTGAAGGCATTGCTGATGAATATCAGGAGCAATTTTCAGATGGAACTCTTATTGTACTAAGTAGTAATCTCAGACCAAATTTTAAGATTAATTTTAGAGACTTGTTTCCAGTGAGTTTAACTGGATTGGACTTTGATAGTAAACTTCAAAGTGAAGAGTTCTTTACAGCACAGGCTGTTTTCAAGTATAGTATATACGAAGTATCTAATTTGTTCGGAACTAATTTATGAATCTTGAGGACATCCAGAAGATGTGGACTCGTGATTCTGTAATTGATCGAGATGATCTAGCAACAGAATCGCTGAAAACTTCACAACTTCATGCAAAATATTATGAACTTTACAACACAACTTTATTACTAAGAGAAAGAGCTAAAGAGACTTACGATATGGTATATCTTGAGCGTTACAACTACTACACTGGAAAGGCGGATCCAGAGGTTTACGAGGAAGAACCATTTCCGTATAGGGTAAGAGAGAAAGACGCCATACAGAGGCATATGAGTGCCGATGAGAGACTTTCTAAAGTAGACCTCAAGATCAAATACTATGACACGATGCTTCGCTTTTTGGAAGAAATTATCAAATCACTTTCAAACCGTAACTATGCAATCAAAAACGCAATCGATTGGATGAAGTTTCAGGCAGGTATGTAATGAGTAATTATGAGAGAGATCCCTGGATAGATGATGAAAATGTTCCATATGTGGAACTAGAACTTGATATTGTGGATTTATATACAGTTTACAAATCAGTCTGTTTTCATCTAGAAAAGTGGCCAGGAGGTATTGCAGAAGAGCAGGAAAGATTGATTGCTCTGAAAAACTTCTTCTATCGTATTGTTTTAGAATATAAGTATAAAATTGACGACTAAATATTTTAGGTGAATCCTTTAATATATGTCTGATTTGATTATTTCTAAGAAAAATGAAGTATTTCTTAGGGTAAAGACTGAACCACACATTAAACACGAACTATCTGATCAATTTACTTTCGATGTTGAGGGGGCAAAGTATATGCCCCAATATAGAAACAGATGGTGGGATGGAAAAATCAGATTATTCAATATTCAGACAGGAGAGATCTACATCGGCCTCTTGGACAAGTTGCTGAGATTTTGTGATGATCACGGATACAAATATAAGTTTGAAGATAACAAATATTATGGTCATCCGATTGACTTGAATCAGATGATTTCCTATGAGGGCGTCAAAGATTACATGACAAAGATCTCTGTACACAAACCCAGAGAATATCAGATTCAAGCAGTCTATGACGCTTTGAAGTGCAGTAGAAGACTTATCGTATCACCAACAGGCTCAGGCAAATCATTGATGATTTATTCTGTTGTTAGATATTATGTTGAAAAAGGAAAAGATACTTTAATCATTGTCCCAACAACTTCCCTTGTAGAACAGATGTACAAGGACTTTGCTGACTATGGATGGGACGTTGGATCTTACTGCCATAAGATCTATGGTGGCAAAGAAAGAGAAACTGATAATCAGGTCATCATTACAACTTGGCAATCCATCTACAAACTCGACAGAAAATACTTTGAAAGATTTGAAGTTGTAGTTGGCGATGAAGCGCATCTATTTAAATCTAAATCTCTAGTCAGCATCATGACTAAACTTGCTGATGCAAAATATAGATTTGGATTTACGGGTACACTTGATGGCAGTCAGACTCACAAGTGGATCCTGGAGGGTTTGTTTGGCCCATCATATTCAACAATCAAAACAAAAGAGTTAATCAAGGATAAGCATCTGTCAGACCTCGACGTAAAGATTATTAGATTGCAGCATAAACCAAGAATCTTCGATAGTTATCAAGAAGAGATTCGATATCTTTGTGAAAATCCCCAGAGAAATAAGTTTATTAAAAACTTAGCTTTAATTCAAAAAGGAAATACTTTGGTACTGTTTACCAGAGTTGAAACTCATGGTGAACCGCTATTTGAATTAATAAATAATTCGGTAAAAAATAATAGAAAAGTTTTCTTTGTTTATGGTGGGGTAGATACCGAAGACAGGGAAGAAATTAGAAGAATAACTGAAATGGAAGAAAACGCTATTATCGTCGCATCTTATGGAACTTTTTCTACTGGCATCAACATTCGTAATCTTCATAATGTTATTTTTGCCTCACCGTCCAAGTCAAGAGTTAGAAACCTGCAAAGTATTGGTAGAGTCCTCAGAAAGAGTGAGAAGAAACTGAAGGCTACTCTTTTTGATATTGCGGATGATATTACCTTCAACAAAAAAAGAAATTACACTCTCAACCATTTAGTTGAAAGATTGAAATTATACAAAGAAGAAAAATTTAATTATGAGATTATAAACGTTGCTTTGAATCAATAATGAATTCAGACTTAGCTAAGGAATTTTATTGCACATTAAAATTAGTTTCTGGTGAGGAGATTGTATCTCTCATCATGGTTGATGATTCTAATGAAGAAGATCCTATTCTCATCTTACAGGAACCCATTGTAATTAAATACACAACTCAAGGAAGTTACACTCAATTAAAAATTGAGCCTTGGATGAAATTATGCAATGATGATATCTATTTCATAAGATTATCAAATATAATTGTCATGAGTGAAATTAGTGACATTGAATTGATTGATATGTACAAAGAATTTAATGAATCAAGACATGAGTACAACAATCAAAGTGATGAATATGATATTGAGTTAACTGACAAAAGAATTGTAACAAAGAATATGGGATTTTTAGGATCTGTATCTGAGATGAAAAAGAATCTAGAGAGTCTTTATAATATAGATATTAAAGATAATCATAAAGAGCTTTAATTTCTTTTCATCCTGGACAAGCCAGATTGTACTTGATTTTGAGTACCTTGTCAAGCTTTGTTTTGTATGTTATAATATTATCAATAGACAGTATACGATAATGCCCAAAAAGAAACCAGAACATTATGTAAACAATAAAGAGTTCCTTGCTGAAATCAACAAATATAAAGGTTTTTTGAAAGTAGCTGAGGAAGAGGGAAAAACAAAGTCAGATTTATTGAGGGAATCGAGAGAGTTTAGGAAAACTCACGAATATCTTGGCACCTGCTTTAAAAAGATTGGTGATCACCTATCACATAAACCGAACTTTGTAAATTACATGTTCAAAGAGGATATGATCTCTGATGGCCTAGAAAATTGTATTGAATATGTCACAAACTTTGATCCAGAGAAGAGTTCAAACCCCTTTGCATACTTTACTCAGATTATTTACTTCGCATTCCTAAGAAGAATTGGTAAGGAAAAGAAGCAACTTGAGATCAAGAATCGTATCATTGAAAAGTCTGGATTTGCCGAAGTTATGACAGTTGACGATAGCTTGCTTTCTGGCACCAGTTCAGACTATAATACGATCAAGGAAAACATTCAGACGAAAATGAACCGATGACTCACGAAGAAATGCTGGATGAAGCACAACGTCGCGAAGAAAACAACTACGAATGGATTGATGATTGTTTTCGTGTATGGGAAACCAGATACGGTATGTGGTCATCAGAAACAAAAGAAGGCAGAAAGATGCTAACAGGTATGCATAAAGATAATGTTATTATAATGACAAGATGGCACCTAAAGTGTGAGCAAGAAGGATGGCCAGAAGGTAGTGTTCGTGTTGTGAATTCTGCTGTTATGGGAGTTAAACTTTGAAAATTGCAATCATAACTGACCAGCACTTTGGAGCTAGAAAAGGAAACAAGAACCTTCATGAATACTTCAAAAAATTCTACGACACCATCTTCTTCCCAACCCTTGAAAAAGAAGGAATCGATACTGTTATCGATATGGGTGACACTTTCGACACTCGTAAAGGAATTGATTTTTGGTCTCTTGATTGGGCTAAGAAGAACTACTATGACCGTCTTCAGTCTATGGGTGTCACTGTGCATACAATTGTCGGAAATCACACGGCTTATTACAAAGACACTAACGACATTAACTCTGTTGACTTACTATTGCGAGAGTATGATAACGTTGTTGTTTATGGAAGTCCTACCGAAGTTAAATTTGAGAATCTAAAAACATTTTTTATTCCTTGGATCAATGATGAGAATCGTCAAGAGACGATTGATTTAATGGCAAGGACAGATTCAAGAGTTGTTTTTGGTCATCTTGAGATGAGAGGATTTTTTGCAAATAAAACTTATATTTGTGAACATGGCGAAGATAAAACAAACTATAAGAAGTTTGAAAAGGTTTTTTCTGGACACTATCATCATAGAAATTTTCAAGATAATATCTACTACCTTGGAAATCCATATGAAATTTATTGGCATGATGTAGAAGAAACTAGAGGATGTCACATTTTTGATACCGAAACTTTAGAGCATACTCCAGTAAATAATCCACATAGATTATTTCATATTATTTCATATGAAGATACTCCACATCAAACCTTTAATGCAGAACCATATAAAGATAAAATTGTTAAAGTTGTAGTTAATAAAAAAACTAACGGATCTAAGTTTGAAAGATTTATTGATAAACTTTATCAAGCTGGAGTGAATGACTTGAAGATTATTGAAAATTTTGATTTTAATGGTTTTTATCAAAGTGATGAATTTACAACTGATGAGTCAGAAAATACACTCTCTATTTTGAATAGATATGTTGATGAATCTGAATGTAGTTTAAATACTTCAAAGGTAAAATCAATTTTAGAAAAAGTTTACGCTTCAGCTTGCGAGGTTGATTAATGTATATGCTTATTCATAAAAAAAGAAAAATGGAAGGTGCTTATGCAGTCTACAATAGAAAGCGTGAGAAAATTTTATTTTTCTTTGAAGAAGCAGATGATGCCGAAAGATATGCTATGATGTTGGAAACTCAGGATGAGGAAACTGGTTCAGTAGAAGCAGTAGAAGTTGATTCTGAACTTGCCATTAAAACTTGTGTGTTAAAAGGAGTAAATTATATAATTATTACACCCGATGATTTTGTTGTTCCACCAGTAAAATAGTATGATTTTATTTGAGAGTATTCGTTGGCGCAATTTTTTGTCAACAGGTGATCAATGGACTGAAATAAATTTTGTTGAAAACAGTAATACTATTATTATTGGTTCCAATGGATCTGGAAAATCAACTTTGCTAGATGCATTGTCTTTTTCCTTATTCAATAAACCATTCCGCAAAATTAATAAACCACAATTAGTCAACACAGTCAATGAAAAGACTTGTCTTGTGGAGGTTAAATTTGAGGTTGGAAATAAAAAATATTTTGTTCGGAGAGGAATGAAACCGAACGTCTTTGATATTGAAGTCAATGGAGTAGCTCTTCATAAAGAAGCAGATGATAGATCAAATCAAAGAATATTAGAAGAGAATATTTTAAAACTAAATCATAAATCTTTTACTCAAGTTGTAATTCTGGGAAGCTCAACATTTGTTCCCTTTATGCAATTGTCTAGTGGTCATCGTAGAGAAGTTATTGAGGATATTTTAGACATTAGAATTTTCTCTGCAATGAATTCACTCATCAAAGAAAACATTAAAACCTATAGAGAAAAAACAAAAATTCTTGATGTAAAAAAAGAATCTTTTCTTGAAAAAATTAGGATGCAACAAAATTTTATTGATGAGTTAGAAAATCGTAGTAAACAAAATATTAAACAGAAAGAAGATGGTATTCAAAATCTTCTTGTGGAAGAGAATGATACTATTAATAACAATTCTGAAACTCAAATTAAAGTCAATGATCTTCAGAAAGATTTGGAATTATATTCTAGTGCTTCTATAAAGTTGCGTAAACTAGGGAATCTTAGAGGTAAAATATCTCAAAAGGTATCTACCATTACTAAAGAGCATAAGTTCTTCACAGAAAATACGGTCTGCCCTACATGTACACAAGACATAGAAGAAGAGTTTCGATTAAATAGAATTAGTGCTGCTCAAAATAAAGCACAAGAGTTGCAATCTGGTTTCAATGAACTGGAGAGTGCAATTAAAGAGGAAGAACAACGAGAGCAGCAATTCAAAACTATTAGTAGGGAGATTGTAAACCTCAACCATGAGATTTCTAAAAACAATTCAACAATATCTAGTTTTCAGAGGCAGGTACGTCAACTCGAATCTGAAATTCAAACTATTGCCAGTCAGCTCGAGAATAGAAATTCTGAACATGAGAAATTAATTTCATTTCAGACACAATTAGATAAACTCTATACAGATCTTTCTGAGCATAAAGAATCTCTAAAATACTACGACTTTGCGTTTTCACTTCTCAAAGATGGTGGGGTCAAGAGACAAATCATTAAAAAATATTTGCCTCTAATAAATCAACAAGTTAATCGTTACTTGAGGATGATGGATTTTTACATCAACTTCCAGTTAGATGAAGAATTTAATGAGACTATTCAATCCCCTATTCATGACAAATTCTCATATGCATCTTTCAGTGAAGGTGAAAAAATGAGAATTGATCTTGCATTGTTGTTTACCTGGAGAGAGATTGCTAGATCTAAAAATTCTGTCAATACTAATCTTCTTGTCATGGATGAAGTTTTTGATAGTTCTCTAGATGGATTTGGTACAGAAGAATTTTTAAAGATTATCAAATATGTTATTAAGGGTGCAAATACCTTTGTAATCTCCCATAAAGACGGCCTTTATGATAAATTTGATAACGTAATTAAATTTGATAAGGTAAAAGGTTTTAGTAAAATAGTCTAAATAATCAGGATATGACTTAGGTTTATGCTTTCTACACAGTACAGACTGCGCCTAGAATTCATCTGCAAGTGTATCGCAAATGGGGAAGAAGTAAAGTTGTCTGATATGATTTGGGCAAATAAACTTGCAAAGGCAAATACCTCTGCCAATGAAATGTTAAAGATGGCCCGCCGTCAAATTACACATAAGATTGAAGAAGGTAGTGCAGATGATTTTCTGAATAGGATGGGATTAGGTGATCCCGACCCATCTAACCATAGAACAGGATTCACTGATGCTGATGATATTAAAGACTGGTTCAAACAAGACAAACCAGACGACTGGCGTCAGAGAGATTGATTATGTTTGTATCTGCACATGGGACCCTATTTTTGAGATGATGCGGTATCATTGGGTACACAAGTCAGAAAAGGATCCTGTGCAATTCGTAAAAAATCTCAACCCAGAGCAAAAAGTGTTATGAAGCAACTTTTTCTAGTTCCTGATGGTGATGACAGATGTGTCACTCATGATGGACATGTCCAGATGGGTAGTTTCAATCACTCAGTAGAAAAGCATCTTGAGTTATGTCCTGATCAAGACTGGCAGGTAACATACTGGATGCCCGATCCATTGGGGTTGAGGTATAAGCGAGCAAACTTCCAGCATACTATGAAAGCAAACGAAGGTTCTGCTAGAACTGATAATGCTGGTGATAGTCGTCCTAGGGACTTTCCTGGTCAAGCAGAAAATCGATTGGAGAGAACATTATGAAGATGTGGGAGACAAAGTGTGTTGGGTGTGGTAAAATGGTTCCAGCGAATCAAACACCTCAAGTAGGACACCAAGCACCTGACGGTAGTTGGACAAATTCGTTATGTAAAACTTGCTGGATAAAATCTAAGAAATGAAATTTCAAGCATTAGTATTCATCCGATTACGATCTCAGGTAGATGACTCACCAGGCAACGCCGTGAGAGATGCCTGTAAGCGATTGTCCGAGTTAGACATCAAGAAACTGAGACTTGGTAAGGTCATTGATGTTTGGTTGGAAGCAGAGAGCAGAGCGGCAGCTGCGAGGGAACTTGAAATGCTATCTGATAGATTCCTTGCTAACACAGTCATGGAAGACTGGGACTACGAACTGACTGAGATTGACACTTTCCCTGAAGGTATTGAATAATGGATGATTTTAACACACCAGGATCTAATAAATCTTGGATGGACGATGGGTTCAAAAAATATATAACTGAGTATCAACTAGATAATGTTGTGAAATTACTAGATGCTAAAATAGAACGTTGTCGTGTTTACAATAGCGACAATAGAGATGAAGTATATAATCAAATCACCATTACTTACAAAGAAGACACATGCAAGCAGTAATCTATTCTAACGGTAGTCAAGAGTGTGAGCGTATCACAGCATTACTTAAGTCAATGGGCGGAGAGTTCCATGAGTATAACCTCAACGAACACTTTACTCAAAGAGCGTTTGAAGCAGAGTTTGGACCTGAGGCTACATATCCCCAGGTTGCCATTGGTGCCAAGCATCTTGGTAGTCTAAAAGATGTGCTACACTTCCTAAAGGAGAACCATTTGTTAAATGAAAGTCCCCAATTGGCAACATCACTCTAAGAAGAGTCAAAAAAGAAAACTCAAACCGCAGGCGATGAGATCTCGTCGCGCTGCCTTGAGCCACTTTAAAAAGTGTCACAGTACCTCGCCCAAAAAGCGAGGTTCTTTTGTATACTACGTTCATACGAAACAAATCAATGGCAGTTTCTCACGAAATCAAATCTCAACTTGCCAAACTTCTAGCAACTGAAGATCTGGTTGTTGAGCATAAGAAGGTTCGTACTGCTTCCTTTAACGTCCATACACGGGTCCTAACTCTTCCTATGTGGGAAAAGGCGTCTAATATCGTTTATGATCTTCTGGTGGGTCATGAAGTGGGCCATGCATTGTATACTCCTGATATAGATTGGAGTAAAGATAGAGTTATCCCACCATCTTTTGTAAATATTGTTGAAGATGCTCGTATCGAAAAGATGATGAAGCGTCGTTATGGTGGTCTATCTAAAACTTTCTTCGCTGGTTATCAAGAACTTTCAGACGAAGATTTTTTTGAAGTTGAAGATGAAGATATTAGTAAAATGAGTCTTGCAGATCGTGCAAATCTATACTTCAAAATTGGAAACTATGTTGATATTCCTTTTGCTAATCAGGAGGAGGATCGTCTGATCCAAGCAGTTGCAAATTGTGAAACATTTGATGATGTTCTTGATGTGTCCGAAGAAATTTATAATTACTGTAAAGAGACTCAAGAAAATAATTCTGTAGATTTAAAACCAACATCACAAAATCAAGACCCTAATGGTCAACAGGATAGTGATCAACAGCAAGATAAAGAATGGTTTACTGAAGAAAATCCTGATGAAAAGGGTGAAGAATTAGAAAGAACTGATCCAGATCTTGATACTCCAAGTTATCAGCAGGAAGATCAACCCTCTGATAATGAACCAGAAGTTAAGACTGATGCAGCTTTCGATAAAAATATTGAAGATCTTATTGATGATTTATCTACTACTGAGAATAATTATGTTGAACTTCCAAAACTTGATCTGAATAAAATCATTGTAGATACTACAAAGTTTCATGATTATCTAAACAAATCTTTTGATGATATGCAAGAAGAATCTGATAGTAGACATATCATGTATGAAAGAACTCCAGTTAATATCTATGAAATAGCTGATACTCAGTATAAAAAATTTAAAAAATCTGCTCAGAAAGAAGTCAGTTATCTTGTAAAAGAATTTGAATGTAAAAAATCTGCTGCTTCTTATTCCCGAGCAACTACTGCTCGTACTGGAGTTTTAGATTGTTCCAAACTACACACCTATAAGTACAACGAAGATCTCTTTAAGAAAGTTACAACTCTTGCTGATGGTAAGAACCATGGTTTGGTGTTTGTTCTTGATTGGAGTGGTTCAATGTCAGGAACTCTTTTGGACACTATCAAACAACTATTCAACTTGATTTGGTTTTGTAAAAAAACTAATATTCCTTTTGAAGTCTATGCGTTCACTAACAACTGGAGAGAACCTGATCCTAATCACAATGGATATTTTAAAATGCCAGATCCATCTTATGAATTAAAAGATGGTATTCTACAAGTCAGTAAAGACTTTAATCTACTTAATATGCTCAGTAATAGAATCAAAACTTCCGAGTTTGAAAATTGTATGAAAAATGTCTGGAGACTTTGTGCTGCATATAGTAACACATCTAGCATGTATGATGTTCCATCTCATGCTGGATTATCTGGAACACCTCTCAATGAAGCAATTGTTTGCCTAAATCAAATTCTTCCAGACTTTAAAAAGAAAAACAAACTTGAAAAAGTTCAATGTGTTATTTTGACTGATGGTGAAGCTCATCCTCTAAATCGTCACGTTGAAATCTCATATGCATATAATAAAGAAGAAAGTTTTATTGGCACTAGGTCTGTTTATCCAAATGCAACTTTTCTTCGTGATCGTAAACTTGGTAAAACCTATTGTTTTGGTTATGGGTATCATAAGTTCACGGAAACTCTTTTAAATAATCTTCGTGATCGTTATCCAGATATTAACTTTATTGGTATTCGTGTTCTTGGTCCTCGCGAAGCAACAAAATTCATGCAAATGTATTTAAAATCTGAAGAGTTTCTTAATGCAGAAAAATCTTGGAAAAATAATCGTAGTTTTTCTATGAAAAATGTGGGATACACTGCATACTTTGGGTTATCTTCTAACGGACTTTCCCAGAATTCTGAATTTGAAGTTAATGATAATGCAACTAAAGGTCAAATCCGAAGTGCATTCAAGAAGTCTTTAAACTCTAAGAAAATGAACAAGAAAGTTCTTTCAGAATTCATCTCTCTTGTTTGCTGATCCAGTTTAGAAACTGGCGGCCACCCCTTCCATTTTTATTCATTATCCCCTATAATAAGTACATCAAACAAACCACCCATGGCAATTTCCTCCGAGTATATCGTTTCATCTCTTCAGCAAATCTATGGAGATAAAATTTCTTCTGGAGATCTACGTGCATGGTCTGCACTAAATGGAGTTAGTTATCAGACTATCACTAATAAACTTGCTGATCGTAAAATTGGTCGTGGTAAGTGGAATCTAGAAGTAACACAAGAAACTGTGAAAGAGTTGGAAGTAACTTATAGTGCTCCTGCAGCATTACCCGCAATCGAGCAAAATCTTGTTCCTGAAAAAGATGCTAACTTCGTCCAGTTTGGTAACTTTAAAGATCTTAAAAAAATTATTAACTCCCGTAATTTTTATCCAACGTTCATCACGGGTCTTTCGGGTAATGGTAAAACGTTCTCTGTGGAGCAAGCATGTGCTATTCTAAATAGAGAGTTAATTCGCGTGAACATCACGATTGAAACCGACGAAGATGATCTTATTGGTGGGTTCCGTCTGGTTAATGGCGAAACTGTTTGGCATAATGGTCCTGTCATCGAAGCTTTGGAACGTGGAGCTGTGTTGCTTCTAGACGAGGTTGACCTTGCATCAAACAAGATCCTATGTCTACAATCTGTTCTTGAAGGAAGAGGTGTTTTTCTTAAAAAGACTGGTCGTTTTGTAAAACCTGCTGCTGGTTTTAACATCATTGCCACTGCTAATACTAAAGGTAAGGGATCTGAGGACGGACGATTTATTGGAACTAACGTTCTTAATGAAGCATTCCTTGAAAGATTTCCAGTAACATTTGAACAAGAGTATCCTCTACCTGCAACAGAGCAGAAGATTCTTACTTCTATGATTGATGATAATCAATTTTGTAAGAATCTTGTAGATTGGGCAGACATCATCCGCAAAACATTCTTTGACGGGGGTGTTGAGGAAGTGATCAGTACACGTCGTTTAGTTCATATTGTTCAAGCCTATATCATCTTTGGTGATAAGGCAAAGGCTATTCAAATTTGTCTGAATCGCTTTGATGATGAAACCAAACAAGCATTTCTTGAACTATATGACAAAGTTGATACTGATGTAAATTTTGAAGAAAATGAACTATAGTCAATTATCTGATGAAGTTTTCTGGGTGAAACAAATTTACTCAGAAGATTACTTTCAAACTATAAGTGAAGAGTTTGATCTAAGATATAATCATGTGGCATTCACTAAAAGAGAAATCTTAGGTCAACCTTGCTTTGGAACTTTGCAGGATACTGCCACGTATTTTTCTGGATCGGCTTCCAATAATAATCTTGGATGGAATTACAAATTTATCGATGCATCGATACGTGCCAGACTCTACGTTCAAAAAATTCTCAAAAGAAATGTAAAACTTTCGAGAGTAAATACCAATTTGCAATTCTTTGGGCAAGAGTCTGATTGGCATACTGATTATGTAGAAGATGGTAATGCTTGGTCATTTGTAATCTATGTAAATCAAAACTGGGATTTAACTTGGGATGGTCAATTTGTTGTTGAAACGAATGATGGGGAGTATATTAATGTAAGCCCAATCCCCAATACTGGAGTTCTGTTTAATGCTAAATTAGAACACCGAGGAGGAGCTCCAAATAGATTTGCTATGGATTCACGATGGTCTATTGCTTTTTTGTTTGAAGAGGTGTAGAATATGACTAATTCTTGGGGTTTTCTTTACGACGAAATGAATAATGGGGATGATATTATGAGCGATGATCCTTTGGATAAACTAGCTCAGGATACATATGCAAGATATGTGTCCGCATATGATGATGGATGGACTGCACAATCTAAACAAAACACTATGAATGACAATGACAATATGCCACCTTGGGGGCATAGCGATATGGAAGCACTTGGAAATCAAATTGATTTAAATCTTGAAAGTACTTCTAATAATCGTTTTTGGAAGTATGAAGAAGATTTGACCCTGAAAGAAATTCGTGACTATCTTTCAGGAACTTATAAATCACACTATACTTCTCTAGAATCAAAAACTCAGACTCTTGATCTTATTGAAGGTATTGGTGATGCAGAACCATTCTGCCGATCAAATGCAATCAAATACCTATCTCGGTTTGGCAAAAAGAATGGTAAGTCACGTCTTGACATTTTGAAGGCAATCCATTATTGTATCCTTCTCTACCATTTCTCTGGACTACACAAAAACAACTCTTCTGACTTCCCTTATTGATATGAAACTTTCCAAGCAAACTATTGCCATCTTGAACAACTTTTCTGACATCAACCAGTCTCTTCTAGTCAAGAAAGGCAATCAACTTCGTACTATCTCTGTCATGAAGAATATTTTGGCCGAGTGTACAATCAATGAAGAGTTTGCAAAAGACTTTGCAATTTATGATCTACCACAGTTCCTAAAAGTTCTACGCCTCTATCAGGATCCAGAACTTGATTTCACTGAAGACAGCTATGTCACAATTCGTGAAGGTAAGAATCGTTCTCGTTACTTCTTCGCTGATCCTAATGTAATCGTTTCCCCTCCAGAAAAAGCATTGGTACTTCCTAGTAAAGATGTATCCTTCACGATTACTCCAAGTCATTTGAGTCAGCTGCTTCAGGCAGCAAATACTCTAGATCTTCCAGATCTATCTGTAATTGGCGATGCAGGTGTGATTCGTTTGTCTGCTCGGGACAAAAAGAATGATACTTCTAATGATCACTCAATTGTTGTTGGTGAAACTGATAAGGAGTTTGCATTCAATTTCAAGGTTGAGAATATAAAGATTCTTCCTGGAAACTATGTTGTAACCATTTCCAGGAAGTGTTTGGCACAATTCACCAACACTGTAGAGTCTCAGGCCCTCAACTACTTCATTGCACTAGAACCAGATTCGGTATATAATGGGTGAGAGGACTCATCTCTACACTTCACCAAATGGTTAAATGAATATCTTTGTTACTGATCCCGATCCTTGGAAGTCTGCACAAGTTCTCCCCGACAAACACATCGTCAAGATGCCTCTAGAGACCTGTCAGATGCTTGCCATTGTTTGTTCGGATAAATGGGGTCATGGATTCGGCACTCTTCCCAAGGCAGACGGTACACCCTATGCCACTGAGAAGGGTGCTTTTCGTAATCATCCCTGTACTGTATGGGCTAATGAGTTTGTGATGAACTGGCAGTGGTTGCTTGCTCATGGCATTGCACTCTGTGATGAGTACAAAATGCGCTATGGGAAGGTTCACACCTGCTTTCATACTCTGATGGCAGCAAAGGAAATTTTGCCCACAGGAGATCCTACAGGGCGCTCTGGTAATGGTCCAACATCTTTTGTTTTTGCTGGTCCTGATGAGTTCAAATATGATACGAGCATTGATATCTTCACTGCTTACAAACGCTATATTGCATCTAAACCTTGGGTGTGCGACAATTACCTTCGTCTCCCCCATCGCAAACCTGATTGGGCATAATGTATACTACTCTGACCGTTGATGAAAACGGAATTCTAACATTCCCCGAAAAGTTTCTTGAAGAGCTTGGATGGAAAGAGGGAGACCTTCTGGAATGGATTCCTAATGATGACAACTCATTTACTTTGGTGAAAAAAGAACATGCGTAATGAATTCCTTTGGGTCGAGAAGTATCGCCCCCAAACAATTGAAGAATGTATTCTCCCTGAGAATATCAAAAAGACATTTCAGGATTTCCTAGATAAGGGAGAGGTTCCTAATCTTCTTCTGTCGGGACCTGCTGGTTGTGGTAAAACCACTGTCGCAAAAGCACTTTGTAATGAACTGGGAGTTGATTGTTATGTCATTAATGGATCTGATGAGGGACGGTTCTTGGACACGGTACGGAACCAGGCCAAGAACTTTGCTTCGACCGTTTCACTTCAAGGAAATGGTAAACCAAAAGTCATCATTATTGACGAAGCTGACAACACAACCCATGATGTACAACTCCTCTTACGGGCGAATATTGAGGCATTTCATAACAACTGCCGATTCATCTTCACCTGTAACTACAAAAACCGTATCATTGAACCGCTTCATTCTCGGTGTGCCGTCGTTGAGTTCACAACAAACAAATCAGACAAACCAAAAATTGCATCCCAGTTCTTTAAGCGCATCCAAGAAATCTTGGGTACAGAGGGTATTGAATATGATGACAAGATCCTGGTAGAACTCATCAACAAACACTTCCCAGACTGGCGTCGTGTTTTGAATGAGTGTCAGCGTTATGCTGTTGGTGGTAAGATTGATGCAGGTATTCTTGCATCTTTCTCTGACATTAACATCGATGGTCTGATGCGATCTCTCGCAGCAAAGAACTTCAAGGAGGTCCGTAAATGGGTCGTAAACAACCTGGACAACGATCCAGGTACAATTCTTCGGAACGTCTATGACGCGCTCTACGAGCGCCTTGAGGGTCCATCTATCGCTGCAGCAGTCCTCATCATAGCTAAATACCAATATCAGATCGCCTTCGTTGCCGATCAGGAAATCAACTTGCTGGCAGCACTAACCGAAATCATGGTAGAATGTAATTTCAAATGAATGTAAAATTGATCCGTATGTGGTCTGGCGAAGATGTCGTTACAGACCTAGTTGATGAGACAGATGATTCTGTTGTCATCTGCAATCCTATTGTTGCTGTTCCTGCTGGAAATGGCCAAATGGGATTTGCTCCATGGTCACCTATCCTCAAAGGAAAGGGTGAAGAAATCAATGTAACCAAAAAGTATGTGGTATACATTGCAGAAACTCAAGAACAGATAGTTGAGCAATATGAGGAAATGTTTTCTATCTTGAAAACTCCTAGCAAAAAATTGATTGTTTGAACACATGATTAATACGGTATCCCATGATGATGCAGTTTGGGCTGCAGATGAATTCATCTCCTACTTTGAAAACCTTAATGGTATTGAGGACTATCTTCGCTATGTGAAGAAAGAAGTACTTGATGGTATGTCTTCCGTGTCATCATTTTCTGAGGATATCTTTAACTTTGATATTCACCCAGAAGACATGGAATTTTCTATGATTCCTGTTGGCAAAGGTGGACTTGATCAAAAGTACTATAAGAGTTTACTTGCATCCGTCTCTTCTCACAATAATGAATCTAATATTCCTGGAAGAGAACACAAGTGGATTGTAAAAGAGACCACGACTAATACTATTGTTGGATTCATCCGTCTTGGATCTCCAACAATTAATTCCAAACCTAGGAATCTATGGCTTGGTAAGGCACCAGATCTTAGTCTGTTCAATCGTCATGCCTGTATGGGTTTTGTAATTGTTCCGACTCAACCTTTTGGATATAACTTTCTGGGTGGTAAGTTGCTTTCACTTATGTGCTGCTCTCACTTTGCCAGGGAGTTTATCAGTGAGAAATTTGATAAAGATATTGCTCTATTTGAAACTACATCTCTTTATGGATCAACCACATCAGCGTCTCAATATGACGGTCTGAAACCTTTTGTTAGGTATCGTGGTTTGACTGAGAGTAAATTTACTCCATTACTTCATGATGCTCAATTTCATAAGTTACATGATCGTTTCACGTATCTGAATGATGGTAATCCTCTTACTGACAACAAAGCTTCATCTAAAAAAATGAAGCGTCAAACAAAGATGATTTCCATCATTAAAAACTCTCTCGATGACGCAGATAAGTTGACTCGTTTCAATCAAGTCATTGCACAGGCATTTGCACTAACAGAAAAGAAGAGATTCTATACTTCTGAATTTGGTTATGAGAATGTTCGGGAGGTTCTATCTGGTGAAGAGAAGACTCTTCGCCATGGACAGAACTGGGAGAAACATGATCTTGATAACATTATCAAGTGGTGGAAAAGGAAAGCAGGTAAGCGTTATGAAAAACTCAAGTCTGAAGGGAGATTTCGTAATGTGATCGAACTCTGGACTGAAACTGACGACATTCAAATTATTCGATGAAAACCAATGAAATGTGAAGTTACTCTCTACAAAGTGGGCACTGTGTTCAAAGAACAAGTGATAGCTCGTGATTATGAAGATGCAAAAAGGGTTGCTATTGCAAGAAACCCTGGATCAACAATTGTCTCTGTTACCGCTAAATTTTAATTATGGAATTGAAGGATTGGTTAAACTCTATTAACTTCAACAAAAACAATCTTGTAGAAGAAGATCCAGACTGTATCAGTAAATATCCTCCATTTATTGTAAACAAATGTTTGTCTGGAGAAATTGATTCTCTGATGTATGCAAATGAAATGAATAAATTTCATTTCCTACCAAAAAAGTTACAGTATGACTTTCTTCTAAATAGTCTCAGAAAGCGTAAGAGATTTTCTCCTTGGCTTCGTAAAGAAGATATCAAAGATCTTGATTGTGTCAAAACTTACTATGGTTATAGTAATGAAAAAGCACTCCAGGTTTTGAAGATTCTGACCAAAACACAAATCGATTTTATTAAATCTAAACTTGAGACTGGAGGAAAAAGATGAGCGTCGTTAATGAACCTGAAGTAAAGTGGGCACCAGATCAAATGGTGCAAATTTCACTAAATGAACCAGATGATTTTCTAAAGGTTCGTGAAACTTTGACCCGTATTGGTGTTGCTTCTAGGAAAGAAAAGAAACTATACCAATCATGCCATATTCTGCACAAGCAGGGTAAGTATTATATTGTTCACTTCAAAGAGCTCTTCGCTCTTGACGGTAAAAGGGCAAATTTAACCGTCAATGATGTACAGAGGCGCAATCGTATTGTTCAACTTCTTTGTGACTGGGGCCTAATCACAGTCCATGATGCTGAAAAGATTACTAATATTGCACCACTCAATCAAATCAAAGTTCTTGCATACAAAGAAAAAGATGAGTGGGAACTAGAGACCAAGTATAATATTGGTAAGCGCAAAAAAGTTCAAGAAGTTGAATAAATAGTTTCGTGCTTTTCGTGCGGCACACTCTACAATCGGAACACCCTAAAAAGAGGTTCGGTTATCACCGTTCCTCTTTTTTTCGTTTCTTGGTTAAATAGTATCGGATGCCTTCGGGGTCCACAAAACACAAACTCGCTTTTAAAGGAGCTAAGAATCATGGGAAACCTTGCACGGTACACTGCTGCAGACCTACCTGCGTTGATGGAGCGTATAAATAAGAATAGCATAGGAATGGATGAATACTTTGATAGGTTGTTTAATCTCCACGAAACAACAAAGAATTATCCACCATTTAATCTAGTCACGGTCAGCAACGTAGAATCACGACTAGAACTTGCACTTGCAGGATTTAAAAAGAAAGAAGTAAATGTCTACACACAAGACGGTAAACTCTTTGTCGAAGGACAAAAAGAGGATACCGAAACAGAAACCACCTATGTCCACAGAGGAATGGCTCAACGATCTTTCACCAGATCTTGGACACTGGCAGAGGACACGGAAGTTAGATCAGTTGAATTTGAGGATGGGTTGTTAACAATTGTTCTTGGTAGGATTGTACCCGAACATCATCAAAAAAAAGTTTGGTTCTAAATAATTAAGGGCAATGCCCAATATCGTCGCCTGACCCCGCTTGACAAAGACCAAGCGGGGTCTTATAATGTAAAAAACCGATTCATAAGATGAGTATCAAATTAGCAATTCTCAAATCTGGAGAGCAAGTTATTTCTGATATTAAAGAAATGCTATCTCCTGAACAAAAAGTTATTGGTTATCTTCTAAAAAATACGTATACAGTCTGGGAAGATGATACTGAAGAGGTTGAAATTCTACTGGAAGAATCAGAACCAGAAGATATCGATAAGAACAATGTTGATATTGTAATGACGAAATGGATTCGCCTCTCCAAGAGTGATGAAATCATGATTCCAGTAGATTGGGTTGTTACTATTGTAGACCCACTAGATAGTTTGATTGAAATGTACACTTCCACTTTTAAAGAAAATGATTCAATGCCTACTTCTGAAATCCCAGGATCTAATACTGATCTCCAAGGTTGAACAAGTTGAAACTGACCCCCTATCTGGAGAACCAAATTGCAAACTAATTGATCCAGCTAGAATCTTTTTTAAAATGGTAAAAACTGATCACAAATACGATGATCGTGAACCATACACATATGTTTTAGAAAGTTGGCCTGAATATGGCATTACTGATCAAAAAGAAGTAATGATCCATTCTGATGCTATACTTACTATTGTTGAACCAGGTGAAAAACTGGTAAAAGCCTACGAAGACTTTATTAAAGAATGAGATTCTACACTAATGTTCAAATGGTCGGGGATCAATTTCTCGTCCGAGGTTATGAAAACGGTCAAAGTTTCATGACTCGGGAGAAGTTCAACCCGACTCTTTTTGTATCTTCCAATAAGAAAACCAAGTACAAAACTCTTGAAGGAAATTACGTTGAACCAATTCAACCTGGGTCAGTACGTGACTGCCGAGACTTTATCAAAAGGTATGATGGTGTAGAAGATTTTAATATCTATGGTAATGAACGTTTCATCTATCAGTATATTTCTGAAAAGTACCCTGATGATGAGATCCGTTTTGATATCTCAAAGATTAATCTATACACCCTTGATATTGAGGTTGCATCCGAGAATGGATTCCCCGACGTGGAGTCGGCTGCAGAAGAGATTCTCCTCATCTCCATTCAGCATTACACCACGAAGGAAATCATCACCTGGGGTGTGAAATCTTTCAACAACTCTCAGGATAATGTGGAGTATCGTCTATGTGATTCTGAGTACCATTTACTATCCAACTTCATCAGTTGGTGGATGGAAAATACTCCAGACATTATCACTGGTTGGAACTGTGAACTGTACGATATTCCGTACATTACAAAGCGTCTTAACCGCGTTTTGGGTGAGAAACTAATGAAGCGTCTGTCGCCATGGGGACTAGTGACAGAACGTGAGATCTTTGTTGCTGGCCGTAAACAATTGAGTATCGATGTTGGTGGTGTAACTCAGTTAGATTATCTGAATCTATACAAGAAGTTTACATATACCAGTCAGGAATCTTATCGTCTGGATCATATTGCCTTTGTGGAATTGGGGCAGAAAAAACTAGATCACTCTGAGTTTGATACATTCAAAGATTTCTATACAAATGACTGGCAAAAGTTTGTAGAGTATAACATCATTGACGTGGAACTTGTTGACCGTTTGGAAGATAAGATGAAACTGATTGAACTTGCATTGACCATGGCTTATGATGCCAAGGTGAATTACAATGATGTGTTCTATCAGGTTCGTATGTGGGATAGTATCATCTACAACTATCTCAAGAAGCAGAATATTGTAATTCCACCTAAAAAAGGTAGCAATAAAGATGACAAATATGCTGGAGCATATGTCAAAGAGCCTATTCCTGGAAGGTATGATTGGGTTGTTTCCTTTGACTTGAATTCTCTTTATCCACACCTTATAATGCAATACAACATCTCACCAGAGACACTAATTGATATGGGCAACTTAAATTCTAGAATTGAGGAATTGGAAGATGCATTATCCAATTAAGATTAGTGACGTTATTCCATATTGGTTATTTAAATCTCTTCAGGATGAGTACTATTTCACTGGTTGGAAAATGTATAATGTTTCCAGTGATAATTCTGGAGAAAGATATTCATGGAGCATAAACACTCATCAACCAAATCAATTAATTTTTTATCAGATTGCAACTTATATAAAGTATAGAATAAAAAAATATATTAAGAAAGATCTACATTTCATTAGGGCACATACAAATCTATATGTTTATGGGCAAACTGGAAAATTCCATAAAGATTTTGTGGTAGATAAAATCTGGACTTTTATTTTATTCACTACACCAAACTGGAATATTCAATGGGGTGGCGAATTTGTATGCTATGATGGGAAGGAATACAGTTATGTGCCACATATTCCAAATGCAGGTGTTTTGATACCATCTAACTGGGAACATTATGGATCTTGTCCAAATGAACTGGCTAACTGTTCAAGAACTTCAATTGGTTTTACTTTTGCCGAAACTGATGTACTAAAACAGGTACTAGATCTTAAAGTTGCAAGGAGTTTTGTATGACTATGTGGAAAGATGTTAGGGGGATGTCAAAAGAAGAAATTGCATCTGAACTAGAAAATCTAAAAAAAGTCAGAGAGATCTCTACAAAAGTAAATGTTGATAAAGTTTTAAGTGAAGAAATGGATCTTAAACCTTTATCAAAGGTTAATATAACACTTGCCGCTAATGGTGCATTATATAATTGTGTTCGGGGATTTCTTCCCAAATTGATGGATAAGATGTATGGTGAGCGTGTCATCTTCAAAAAACGGATGCTCAAAGCCAAGCAGGAGTTTGAGAAGACTCCTACTGATGCACTTAAAAAGGAGATTGCCAGATGTAATAACATTCAAATGGCGAAGAAGATTTCTCTTAACTCTGCTTATGGTGCTATTGGCAATCAATACTTCAGGTATTATAAACTAGACAATGCAGAGGCTATTACGCTATCTGGCCAAGTCTCAATCCGATGGATTGAGAACAAGATGAATGGTTATCTAAACGACCTTTTAAAAACCGAGGAGGTGGATTATGTCATCGCTAGCGATACAGATTCAATCTATCTTAATCTTGGACCTCTTGTTGATAAGTTTTTTAGTTCTAAGTCTGGCAATAAAGTAGAGATTGTTTCTATACTTGATAAGGTCTGCCAAGACAAATTGGAACCATTCATCGATAAGTCTTATCAGGAATTGGCATCATATGTATCGGCTTATGACCAGAAGATGGTCATGAAGCGAGAGAACATTGCTGATCGTGGAATCTGGACTGCGAAGAAGCGATATATTCTTAACGTATGGAACAGTGAGGGTGTTGCATATGCAGAACCAAAACTGAAGATCATGGGCATTGAAGCAGTCAAATCATCCACACCAGCACCTTGCCGTCAGATGATTAAGGATGCTCTCAAACTTGTAATGACTGGAACTGAAGATGATGTTATTGACTTCATTGAGCAATCGAGAAAAAGTTTCTTGCAGATGAAACCAGAGGAAATCTCTTTTCCTCGATCTGTTAGTAATGTTGAAAAGTTTTATGATCGGTCTAGTATCTATAGAAAGGCCACTCCAATCCATGTTCGTGGAGCTCTTCTGTTTAATCACTACATAAAAGATAAGAAACTTACAAACAAGTATTCTTTAATTCAAAACGGTGAGAAGATCAAGTTCTGTTATTTGAAGGTTCCAAATACTATTCATGAGAATGTACTTTCCTTTATTCAAGATTTTCCAAAAGAACTTGATTTGAATAAGTATGTGGACTATGAACTTCAATTCAACAAATCATTTGTTGATCCACTAAAAGCAATCCTAGATGCTATTGGTTGGTCTGTAGAAAAAACTGTAAGTCTGGAGGACTTTTTCGGATGAGAGATCAGTATACAATCGATGATGATGAATCAAAACAAGACAAATGGAACCGTGGGCTAGACCTCTTTATTGAGAGTGTTCTCAAACCAGATGCTGCATTGAGGCAATGTGCTCATAACCAAAAATGCTTTCACGAATTGTTGGATGTTCGCGAAAATGTGCTAGAATATTTGAAAACAAAACGTTGGAATTAATTTATGGATTTTTTGAAAGATATAGTAAAAGAGATTGGAGATGACTTCACCAAACTGGCAGCAGACATTGACGAAAGTGAAACATACGTTGACACTGGTTCGTTCATCTTTAATGCTCTTGTATCTGGGTCTATCCGTGGGGGTGTTTCTGGTAATAAAATCACTGCAATTGCTGGTGAAAGTTCTACGGGAAAAACTTTCTTCTCTCTCGCAGTGGTTAAGAATTTTCTGGATTCTAATCCTGATGGATACTGCTTGTATTTTGATACTGAGGCAGCTGTCAATAAATCGCTCTTAGAGAGTCGTGGAATCGATCTGAATCGTCTTGTCGTAGTGAATGTGGTAACGGTCGAAGAGTTCCGTAGCAAGGCACTCAAGGCAGTAGACATGTATCTCAAAACGCCCGATGAAGATCGCAAACCCTGCATGTTTGTGCTAGACTCTTTAGGAATGCTATCCACTGAGAAAGAGATTACGGATGCTCTTAATGAAAAGCAAGTTCGGGACATGACCAAATCCCAACTTATCAAGGGTGCTTTCCGTATGCTCACGCTCAAGTTGGGTCAAGCAAACATTCCAATGATTGTTACTAATCACACTTATGATGTCATCGGTTCTTATGTTCCAACTAAAGAAATGGGAGGAGGCAGCGGCCTCAAGTATGCAGCGAGTACAATCATCTATCTCAGCAAAAAGAAAGAGAAGGATGGAACAGAAGTCATTGGTAATCTTATCAAGGCAAAGACTCACAAGTCTCGTTTAAGTAAGGAGAACAAGGATGTTACGGTGCGTCTGTATTACGATGAGCGTGGTCTTGATCGATATTTTGGTCTTCTTGAACTCGGTGAGATTGGTGGACTTTGGAAAAATGTAGCAGGTCGTTACGAAATTGATGGTAAGAAAGTTTATGCAAAGGCTATTCTAAAGGATCCAGAACAATACTTTACCCCAGAGGTTATGGAGAAACTTGACATGATTGCTCGTGAAGAATTTAGTTACGGTAGTTGATGGAACAAATTGAAATCACAATTCTGAGAAGTTTGGTCAACAATGAAGACTACGCTAGAAAGGTTATACCATTTTTACAACCAGAATACTTTGAAGATCGCATTCAGAAAACAATCTTTCTTGAGACTTCAGAGTTTATTATCAAGTATGATAGTCTTATCTCTCTTGAAGCTCTACAGATTGAGATCTCAAATCGTTCCGATCTCACTGGAGAAGATCTTCAGGAAGCAAAAAACTGTATTGATAAACTAGAAGAAAAAGAAGTTGATCAGAAATGGTTGACGGATTCTACTGAGAAGTGGTGTCGTGATCGTGCCATTTATTTGGCGCTTATGGAATCAATTCATATTGCGGATGGTAATGATGAAAAGAAAAATCGCGATGCCATCCCTAGTATTCTGAGTAATGCTTTAGCAGTTTCTTTTGACAACCACATTGGCCATGATTATCTACAGGACTTTGCAGAAAGGTATGAGTCTTATCACCGTAAAGAAGATCGGATTCCGTTTGATATTGAGTACCTTAACAAGATTACTAAAGGTGGTTTACCAAATAAGACTCTTAATATCGCTCTTGCTGGCACAGGTGTCGGAAAGTCTCTTTTTATGTGTCATATGGCTGCGTCATCTCTCCTCGCGGGATATAATGTACTGTATATCACTATGGAGATGGCAGAAGAAAAAATTGCTGAGAGAATTGATGCGAACCTTTTGAATGTAAATATTCAAGAGATTGTTGATCTTCCACGTCCTATGTTTGAAAGCAAAGTATCAAACCTTGCTAAGAAGACTCAAGGCAATTTAATTGTCAAAGAATATCCTACTGCAAGCGCACATAGTGGACATTTTAAAGCACTTCTTAATGAACTTGCACTTAAGAAGTCATTTAGACCTGATATTATTTTCATTGATTACCTTAATATATGTGCTTCCTCCCGTTATCGCGGAAACGGCAATGTCAATTCATATTCATATATTAAGTCTATTGCAGAAGAGCTTAGAGGATTGGCTGTTGAAGCAAACGTCCCTATCGTTTCTGCCACGCAGACCACTCGTTCTGGTTATGCTAGCTCTGATGTTGACATTACTGACACTTCTGAGTCCTTTGGTCTCCCTGCTACTGCTGATCTTATGTTTGCCCTTATTAGCACTGAGGAACTTGAACAACTTGGACAGATAATGGTAAAGCAACTGAAGAATAGGTACAATGATGGAAATGTAAATAAACGATTCATCGTTGGCATTGATCGTGCCAAGATGCGACTTTATGATTGTGAACAGAGTGAGCAGAATATCGTTGACACTGGACGAGATGAAGAGTATAATAATGAAGAATCCGTAAATAAATTTAGTGGTCTTCAATTTTAATGTTTGAATTAAATGCTAAAATTCAAATAAGAGTAGAATCTTTTCGAGATTCCACAATTTATTATATGGATGATTTTTATCAGGATCCCAATCAAATTGTTTCCTTCATCAACAATACAGAATGTTCTTATCACAAGCAAGGTGAGCTAAATTCTTATAATGGTATTCACTTTGATGATAAACGCCATAATATTGAAAGTGGTATGATTGATCATGTTTATGATTTTTTATCAAAAATTTGCAATCAATCTCCAAATAGCAAAGCATTCAATACAAATGTAGGCAAATTTTTCGATAATTCATTTAATGATTATAAAAATAATTATTGGTGGCCACACTTAGATCTGGGATATACTGCAATCGTATATTTGAATCATGAGCAAAATTGTGGGACAAATTTATATGATGGATTGGGCACAGATAACAGAAAAGGTATATCAGAGCATAGTGCTCCGTGGAGGCCTAAAAAAAGTTATGAGGTGATCAAGTCCATTGAACCACGATATAATAGATGTGTTTTATTTAATGCAAAAAAATTTTTTCATGGTATGAATATTTGCAATGATTATTTTTTCAACGATGAATATAGACTAAATCATGTAATGTTTTTTAAAGAAAAATGAGTGAATTGAGTAAAGAACAATCCAAAAAGCAACAACAATTACAACAATCCGAACAACAACCATTTATTCCCAATTTTCATGACTAATAAAGTAAACACTGACGCATATCTAGAGTTTGTGAACGCTGTCACATCTAAACCCAGTAAAGATGCTGATGCATTTGAGTATCGTATTCAAGAACTTCGTGGAGAGGGATTTGAAACACATCGACTTCTCACTGCTGCTGTGGGAATGTCTGCTGAAGCAGGTGAGTTCACTGAGATTGTCAAGAAAATTGTCTTCCAAGGCAAACCAGTGAACGAAGAAAATATGTGGCATATGAAGCGTGAACTTGGCGACATTATGTGGTATGTTGCACAGGCATGTATGGGGCTTAATATTTCTCTTGATGAAATCATTGAGATGAATGTTGAAAAACTTGTAACCCGTTATCCTGGTGGTGAGTTTGATGTTCACTACTCTGAAAATCGTCAGGAAGGAGACCTGTGAGCAAAAAATCATTTAAGAATAAGCATCAGCAGGAATGGGAGTGGGAAGAAACTCCTGAGACTAAAGCAGCAATTGCTGCTCTTCATGAGGGAATTCGTCAGCGTAAGTTGAAAGAGCAAGATGACAAACTAAACTATGAAACAGGAGGCAAATGAAACTATTAACACTCGAAGATTATGAATTAGCAGGTCAAACATTTGGCCTAA
>Ga0233413_10000032_pt1 | contig 70909 bp, 85 predicted proteins | sample Na_anoxic_6_MG_FD_189019 | JGI IMG/M metagenome (GOLD analysis project Ga0233413, IMG submission 189019) | Seawater microbial communities from Saanich Inlet, British Columbia, Canada - Na_anoxic_6_MG | ecosystem: Environmental > Aquatic > Marine > Inlet | place: Canada: British Columbia...
TTTCGGTCATAACTCCACCTCTTGATTTGTAGTCCTCATCTCCCCACCATTTACCCTTCTCCTCCATAGGGTACTTCGCTTCGGGCACCGTTTTTTCCTTGGCAGCTTTTTGTTCTAGCTCTTTCTTACCTTCTTCTTTTTTACCTTCGGGTACAGTTTTTTCTTTGGCAGGCTTTTCAAATGTTAAGCTTTCGTCTGTAAATGTCCCAGGTATTTTATGCTTAGGAAAGCTACCATCTGCTTTTTTTGACGAGTTGCCTACATCCATTACCTCCCACTCCCCTGTTTCTTCATTTTTAAGTTGGCTTTCAAGCCACACGTTCTCAGTGCCTTTTTTTGTTTTTTGTTTTTTTACAACAACCCTTGTGTCATCTTCTTCTCCTTTTATCACAGTACCATCTGGCAATCTATTAACAAGATTAAAAAACTCTTCGCTGGTTGGCTTTCTGCCTCTCATCTCTTTTCTTTCTGCTTCAAATTCTGCTTGATCCTTGCTGTCGAAATCTTCCTCTTTTTTACCCTCTTCCTTAGCCTCTACCACTTCAGTAGCTTCGTCAACCTCTAATGGAGCTGCAGCTTTTTTGAACGCTTCTTCTCTGGCCATTATATTTAAGCCTTGGATGGTTTCGTTGTTAGCTCGCACTTCTTGCTTCTTCTTAGCTATAGCTACCTTGGCATCTAAATATTCTTTTGTGGGGTTTCCATCGACTTCTTCAATTAACTCCCCTTTGCTTATATCTAAAAGCATTTTAGCCTCCATATCAAATACCTCCCCAATAACCGACTCATTTTTGCCCTCTAATTCCGAGACAGATTTCTCGATATTCTCAACACTGCGAACCTTTACTCTTTCTTTGCTTAAATGATCTGTTGCTGCGTCAAGAAGCTGGGACTCCTTTTCCTCAACCGCTTGGCTTACAGTAGCCTTTTCTTCTGCCTTCAAAGCCCCTAACCCTTGCAACAATGCATCTATTTCCCTTTCTTTTTGAACAGCTTCTCTGTACTCACTATCCTTAGCCCCTTCTAATTCCGATACAACCTCTTTTTGCTTTTCTGCTTGCTTTTCAGCTAACTGAATAGCGTAATCTACTCCCATTCCCTCAGAGTTCTCCTCAACAAAGGTTTTGGCTGTTTCAATAGTCTTTATTCTCTCAGAAGCAAGGCCACTCTCCCCAATTAACTTGGCCCTTAATTCTACATCATCCGTATCAATTCTGTGGCCCTCTAATTGCGAAAGGTTCTTAGGGTTATTTACGATTGACTCAAATTCACTCTTGGACATAGGTACTCCATCGATAGCATAAGAATAACCATCTGGTTCTGCAAATAGCCTGTCAACCTCTTTATCCAGAGCTTTGGCCCTGTTTTCTAATATCTCCTTTTCATGCTTTTTACTTTTTGGCAAAGCTTCTGCTTTAACTCTTATGGCTTCTGCCTCTCCACTGAAAGCTGCATACTTTTTTAATCGATCATCTTTCCAGCTAAAGGGTAAATCTCCATTGAAAGACTTTTTGAAGTTTTCAACCGTTTGATTTATTGCATTCATAGCTTGAGTGTACTCTTCTGGCTCAAGCATCTCCCTTGCCTTTAGATGCTCTAAAGTATGTATTAATTGTTGGCTTCTGTTTTCCATGTCTCCCAAGCCTACCTCATCAACTTTCATGTCATCAAAGAAACTTGTAAACCTATCGTTTACGGATGACAAGCCACTCCTGTGGTTTAGTGCGCCATTTAGCGCAAAGCCCATCTCCATTAAGCCTCCTATTGCCATTATTTCTTTTCCTTCTTCCGACATGGCAAACGCACTTAATTCTAGCATTGGGTTAAACTCTAAGGCTGACCAGTATTCTTGAAGTAATTCTTCAGAGGCGCCGGAAGCAAATGTCAACCCTAGGTCTTTACCTATGCCCATGATAGATTGCATTGTGGTAGACTTCTTAAACCCTTTTGAAGTTATTAACTGTACAGGTTTTTTACCAAATGCTATATAGGTCTGAAAGCTATCAAACGCCATCAAAGCTAAGTTTTTGTTTCTTACGGTTCTGCCAGACTCATACGCTTCTTCCCAGGTTGCCCCCGAAGTTAGTTTATTCTGCACTACATTCCACTCTTCCATCCTGGATTCGACAAAGCGTGAAGAAGCACCCCCTGCTAATGACGCAGCAAATATTCTAGTCTTAGCAGAAATACCCCCAAACTTAGCCATCAACCCAGTAGAAGCTTTAAATGCAGCAGCAGAAGCACCCATCATAGGGGCCATTATTGGCAATTGCTCCAAAGCTGTAGTCATCAAAAATTCTGGGGAGGCTATTTTTTCTAAAAGAGTATATCCTGTATAATCTTTTGTTGCAGCACCCTCTCTAAAGTCGGCAATATCTTCAATTATCAAGTCTGGAAAATCTAAGCCAGGTGCAAACCACTTTACCCCAAGACCAGCACTTTCTAGCAAACTACTTGCCCCCTTTTTTAACGAAACGGCTATTTTGCGAGAAAATTCCATGTTGTCCCATTCTAAATCTTTCTTAACCCTGTTTTTGTACTCCTCTTCCCCAACTACCGTTTGCCATACAGCTTGGTACTCGTTCATGTACTCTTTTGTGAAGCCCTTTCCTTTTATATTGTACTTAGATTTTAGTTTCTCCACATCTGCAAGTATCCCAGTCTTAGTTAAACCCAAGCGTTCCATTTGTGTCATTTGATTACTCTGGTACTTGGTTCTTCTTTTTACAAATGCCTTGTATAGCTCAACGCCTTTTGACTGTAAGAAAGTTTGCCTTTGGTCAAATAGATCGTTAGCTTTTTGTGCATCCATTTGGCCAGAAGCAACCATGCCTTGAAGTTCTTCTTGAAATTCAGTAAGCTGATTCTTCGCAGATGAGTGGTATGCTTCAACTTCCTTTTTATGCTGATCGTCCATCTCTTTGCCAGCGACTTTCATGTCATCAACTTTGTCGGCAACTTGCTTATTGTACCTTTCGAGAACGTCAGAAGTTTCTTTTTGGTAGGCTGACATTACCTGCTCTGGGGTGTCAATTCCAAGCTCATTGGCAACTTGTCGAGTCCTTATTTTGGCATCCCTAACTAAAGGTTCGTTTCTAGCCTTTTGTAGCAGATAAGTTCTTGTTTCTGCTCGCTCTGTCCCAGCAAGACCTAGTTCGTCTAATGTTGCCGCTATCTGTTCGTCTGAATATACTTTTAAGAATTTTTTTGCAGCTTTTTTTTCATGGTGAAGAATATGACGATCCTCGTCTGACAGCTTTTTGTAGTTAGGAGAGTTTTTGTATAAAGTCTCAATCTCTAAAAGTTCTCTTGCTTCATCTCTTTTTTCAAGTTCAATATCCTCTAAAGCTTCTTGAGTAGGGAGGTCTTTTTCTTCAGCACTAGGGGTTCCCTTAGCAGCTTTTCGCTCTAATATTTGCCATGCAGATTTGTTTCTTACATCTAACTCTCTAACTGGTACCTCGACTTCTTCTTTTGGCTTGACTGCTATCTCGTCTTTTATGTACTCGTCCAGGTAGGTTTTAAACTTATCGGGAGAGCTTTCGCTGAAATTAGACGATATGTAATTGTGTTTTTTTTGCTTTAAGCCCCCTATTTCTCCTTCGTAAAACTCTTCGCTTTTATTGCTTAATGCGGCATGAGTTTGTTTGTCTAAGCTACCAGAAGCCAATCTTTTGTCTCGAACCTTTGCTTCAGCATCCCTCTGATCTTCCATCTCCTTGATCTTAGTATCCATGCCTGTTGGGTATTTGTACACAGGGTCATCATCCCACTCACTTTTAAGTGACAAGTCAGTGTAATATAGATTCAAGTAAACATCTCTCTCTGTAGTTCCTCCAGACTCAATGGCTTGAGCTATGGCTGGATTGCTAGATATGTAATCTGGATTCTCCTTGGTAAACTTCTCAATGTATTTGTCAAGATCTGGTGGTTCTTCGACACTGAATTTTTCAGAAATTCTCTTCTTCTGAGATTGCTCTTGCGAAAGCGTGGATGGCTTTGGCAAGCCAGTTTCGGAATCTGGCGAAATAGCCTTTTCTTTTTTTTTTAACTGAGAAGCTAAGTCCCCAGCAAACTGAGAAGCAAAATCATCTATAGTTTTGGTGTACATTTTATCTTCTGACAAGTCATTCCATAGCATGTGCCTGTATTCGGCATCATCCATAGATGTGTTAAATGTATCTTCTGTTGTATCTTCATTTATGTACCCTTCTTTTTTTAGTAAAAGAAGTAATTTAGCCCTAGATTCTTTTGGTCCTGCCATTACTATGTTTTTTTATAAATCATCCGCTCCACCACCTGATCCTTTATTTTCTTCTATTTCTTTTGATTTCGCAGCTTTTTGTTCCCTTTGCTTTTTTCTCTTTAGTTTTTTATCTAACTCCTCTCTCCTTTTTCGTTGCTCTACCTGGTTTCTGTGGTTTAATATGGCCTCATCGTAAACCTCTGTGAACAGCTTTCCTGATTTCTTAAACGCTTCACCATGCCAGCCATACGTTTCCCCTTCTTTTAAAACATCTGGGCTATTAGGGTCTAAGCTGTAAACCTTACTTTTTATGGGTCTTTTCTTAGTCGTTACCCTTTTGTTGCCTACGGTTGTAGTTTCGCTAACCTCTTCTCCTTCGTAAAACACTTCAAATAGTTGCGTTGTAGGGTCCAATGGAAAACCTGCCCCTTTCCATCCTACTTCTTTAGCACCTTTCTCCCCTGATTTCTTAATCACTTGCCCACCTGTCTCTTTCCCTTCTTTTGTAGTGGCTACGATTTTACCTCCACCAGGGAAGCTTCCCGTTCCATGAGCGTAGGCTGCCGCAGCTCTTCTGCCTATCATTTGCTCTTCTTCTGTTAGTGCGCCAAGAGTAGGTGTGCTGGTTACAGCCAACCTAATGGCTTGGTCGTAGAACTTTGCATTCTTCTCTACTTTCTTCCTTCCGTACCCATGTGTATCCTCGTCCTTCAGTCTACTTGTGGAGGTTGAGTGCTCTGTTGTTGCTCTTGATTGGTAATCTTCTGCGACATACTTTATCGCTGACTTCATATCAGTAGCAAGCCCCTTGTCTTTCAGATATTCAAGCATTTGTGGATATGTTTCTAGGGCTTTCTTTGCCCTAGTTTCTGCGTTTTCTGTTGGAATAGCCTTGTCTACTTTTCCCGTTGTTACGTTATCCATACTTTCGTAAGACGATTTTTCTGTATGTGTCCCAGGCATAGTGTTTTTGATTATTTCATCATAATCTAACGGCTCAACCCCTAGTAATGCTTCGTAGTCCCTATAAAGCACATGTTCAACATAATCACTAAATCCTAATTGATTGGCCATTGCATCTGCATCCGCCTTTTCAATGTCGGTCATTGCGTCATAAACTGGCTGGTGAATGTCCCTAATGTGCTGGCCCTTGGTTGGGTCTGCAAGCATTGATGCCACGTGTTTCTTTATATCTTCTGGAGGTAGTTCCGGATTGGTTTCTCTTAATGCTTTAGCATCTTTTTCTAGCGCATCAGTGTATGCATACGGGTCTGGCTTGTAACGCAAATCTGGAGGCAGATCTCCCTTTTCCATTAAATCTGCCAAGGGCCTTCCATGATAATCATTAAATTTCTCTATAAACGCATCGTCAAGCTTACTTTTTTTGTCCTTGTCTATAATAGCCTTGCCTTTTTCAAAAGAATTTTTCACCTGCATTGACTTTTCGGCCTTATTATTTAGGTCTGCCCATTTCTTTTGCCAGTCTCCAGATGCTTTGTCTGACCCTTTTGTTGGATCAGCACCAGCTTCCATTATGTCAGCAGCATAATCTAAGAGTCCATTGAACTCGTCAGATAATTCTTTATTGTGAGAAATCCACCATTCTGCCTTCCCATCTCTAATCCCTTTTGTGATTTCGTTCCTGTTGAGCTTTGGCTTTTTCTTAGCAAGGTTTTTTTGTGCTACCGCATTAGCTTGAGCATAGGTGTTTTGGGTAGGCAATATAAACGCTTTCCCAAAACCCTCTCTTGTTTTATATACATTTCCCTGTTGACCTCCTACTGGCATAGCTTTATTGTTTTAATAAACGTATTCCCCTAATTCTTCATTCCAGGTAGCCTTGGCGTATCCACCTCCTTGTGGATTGGAACTCTTTTTTTGTGGCTTATTGTATTTATTGTAAACTGAACCTGTGTTTGTAGTCTTTGCGCTAGACCCCTTCACATCGGCTCCCATGTAAGCGTCTGCAATCCCTCCAAGCTCTGTTATGCTTCCGTACATATTCTTAGACCCAGCACCTATCATGTCTCTGTATTCTTGTGCTTTTTCTGCATAAGGCGCAAATTCGTTCATTTGAAACTTTGTATCTTTATACCCTGCTGACACTTGAAGCGCACGTTTATATGACTCCAGATCTTGTCTATTGTACATGGCTGATTTTGTGGTCAAGTCTTGACTTGCTGCTTGTTGGTTCCCTTGGATTGCTGCAATTGCTGCAAACGGATTGCCAGCAGCAGAAGCTTGATAGCTTGCTGTTGCTGCGGATTGAGCAATCCTATCCCTCTCTGCTTGCTCCCCAGGCATTGTGGGGTCGGCATACTCCATTCGAGATAGCCCTGTCATTTCCCCTATCTCTTTTGGTATTTCATACTTAGGCCTCTGTAGACCTGCTAAACCTGCTGTGCCCTCTATTGTTTGAGCAACACCCATGCCTATTTTTACGATACTTCCAATTGCTTGCCACATAGTTATTTCTTGGTTTCTTCTGACATAGAAAATTTTATGTCAATTCGTTTTAAAATAAAATCTTCCCCCTCATTGGTTAGCTTTAACTTAACCACCATAGACTCACCCCTTAATGGTCGGCCCCTGAGAAGTGCTGTTGCCTCTCTCTCTGCAAGATTTACAATATCCCTAAATCTCTTTTCTGTGTCGTTCTTATCTCTCAAGAAGTCGGCATGCCAATGTCCTTCGTAATTAGAGAACCTATTAGGTAGAAGCTCACTTCTCATACCAATAGCATACGGATTATTAGGTTCAATTGTTATACTTGGGCAATGAAATTGCTTGTCGCTCTGAATATCTATATTGAAATACATTTTTGTAGCCCTTGGGTATCTATTGGCTACAACGTCCACTTCCGAGGAGTATTGAACTCCATAGAAGTTACTCCTTGGCACGTTGTCGCTTTCGTGAACCCACAAGGCTCCATCTTGAAAAGATACCAATTTTTGCCCTACTATCCCATAGTATTCTGGGATATGAGAAAGGTATGTATTCCACCCATTTTTAGGTTCATCAAAACTTATTGTTGCTGCTGGCCTTCCTGTAATATCTGGAAAAGTTATCAGGTAACACTTAAATTCCCTGTCAAATATACCTAAAACATCGTTATTCTTAGGACTTATTGCTATAAAATCTTTCCCTAAAGCATTAAATTCTAACACTTGCTTGTATTCGCTTATTTCAGTTAGGCCGTTTGTTGCATACCTCCAAGCTATTCCCTGCCTTGCGTCAAACCCGTATGCATACTTACCATCTGTGGCAATAGAAGAAGGGTGCTGGGTGCCCCAGTCTTGTATTAACTCATTGGCCATGTTCATAGTTCGGTCAGACCGCCCAATCTGCTCTCTTCCGGACAAACTAAGCACATTGTCCTTGCCTACATAGAATGGCTGTATTTTAAACTCGCAAATCGACAACAAAACTTCGCCTACATAAGCAAGTTTTTTTATTATCCCTAACCTAGCGTCTAAGAACTGTTGGTCAGATGCTATAAAAGACGATAGGCCATTTTTGCTTGTCCCTGGTACAAATATATCACTAAATGTTATTTTGTTGTAGTAAAATCTTTCTCCAAAGTCATCATCCCTAACGTTTGGTCTGCCTATATCCTCGTTCATACTGTCAAACCTGTCGGACATGCTGGCATTCTCTACCAGTACGTTATATACAGACCCTTCTTGGACGCTAAAAAGTCTCTTCCTCCAAAACGTATCTCCTCCAACTAAAAACCCTTTTGCTGGTTGCCCTCCTGTTTGGTTCTGCACAGGACCACTATGCCTTCTGCCTGGCGTATAAGGGTCTATAATGTCGTGACATTCACCTATTTCATAAAAAAGAATCTCCTCTGTCCTTTTTGGGGAGTACATCTCTACCATCCAACCAGGCAATATCTCTCGAAACAACTCCACTCCATCTAATATAATCCAGTATTCAGAGTCAACATCTATATACTTTCCTTGTATCTCAAAGTCTAATATCTTATCAGTAGCTACTAATTCGTCTGCTTCGTCAAGAATAAATCGAACCCGATCTCTTATTTCCGCAGAAAACTCATTGTCGCTTTCGTTTCTAAAAAACCATATAGCTGCGTCATCCTCTTGGAGGTCGCTAAATATACTTGAAACCTTTAAATGTATATGTGTAAAGTTTGCACTACTATATGGCGTTGATATTGGAGGGGAAGTGACTGCATCGTAAATAACGTAATCAATGTCATTTATTTTTAATTGAAGATACCTTCTGTAAAAGCTGTCTTTTGTTCTTACTAATCGATAATGATGTGCCCAAATAGGGGGAGTTCCATCTAACTGCCAAGACGTATAACTTTTCCCGTAAAACCCTCTTTCTGTGTGGAATGGTATTCTTAATGTGTTGCCTTCTACGACTGTCGATTTTCTATTATACACATCCTCATAAACAACACCTGTTCTGTATGTCCCACCAGCTTTAAGGTACTTCTCTTCTATTGTCAGGGCCCCGTTAAACCCATAGATAAAGTCAGGAACTTCATAAGGAACGATAGCGGTATATGGGGCGCAGAAACTATCTATGTCCAATAAATGACTAATTGGGTTTGGGGGGAAATCTGCACACTTGTCTAATAGATATTGAGGGAACAGTGTATCGTCATCTCTTACGAATTTATCCCAAGGGCAATATACAGCGATAGCATAATTGCCATTTGCGTCTGTTTCTTCTTGCCGACCATTTCTTTCAATGTTAATTAAGGTCCTATTTACCCCAATACCAGTACCTTCAAGTATAGATCCTTGGGCCGTTGTTTTGTTGTTATCGGTAAATTCAAAATCCTTGTTGAACATTAGCCAAGTTTCAGCAGTATTTTGTGCACTGTGGATTTCGCCATTAGCTGCATAAGTTACCTGAAGCTCAGGGTAGCTTGGAGCGTCCCACAATCCATCATACCCTGTGGTGTACATGTCACCAGAGTACTTTGTTGTGGGTCCAGATGGAACTGTTAGTGTCCTAAATAATGGAGAGTTGCATACATCAGGAACAGTTGGTGCCCATTGCCTAAACCTATTAGGCAAAGGGTACACTATGCTATCATGGTTTGTAAAATCCCAAACAAAATAGAAATAACCATTATGGTCAGTTTCTAGTATTTGGTTTTGCCAAGTTGTGGCACCTCCCAAAAATACCCCTGTCTGTACTTCAAGAAAGATCTTCTGCCGTTCTTGTGCTATTGCTGCTTGCCTGTCTGCTTTGCTAGTGGGGTTTGCCTCGTTATCCAACAAATAACCTTGCATCCCCCCTCTGTGGTCCATACCAGTAGTGGTAGGAACGTTGATTGGCACTTGAAACCAATTTATATTCGCTATTAAAATTGGTCCATACCCTACTTCTGTATCAAGATCAAAGACAAGTGTAGCTCCTGTTATGTCTATGACCCTTTCGTATGGTACTCCAGATGCAGCGAGGCTGCCAGCGCAATTAAGAACAGGGGCAGACGTTCTTTGATAGGCTTTACCATTCGCTATGTTATGGATGGTACCCCTTGAGTCATCTTTGCATACGTTAAAACTGGCTACACGTAGTATATACTTGCCCCTTGGTACATCTTTTATTTCAAAAGAGCCATCCCTATCTATATTTGGAACTATTATGTTGTTTTTACTGGTTCCAAAGTAATCTGTCCCAGCTAAATAAACAACAAAGCCTGGTAGTTGCTCAGTAGGGTCAGTGTTAAGGTTGTACCCTCCGATAACTCTAGTGGTTACTGGATCGTACAAGGTAAATTCTGTCCATATTACCCCATCATCAAGATAGCCGGAATTATTACTATTAACCCCAGACCATATCTGCTGATTAGGCAAGCCTGTGGTGTCAATAACCACTGTTCCTTTTATTGTAACTAAACAGCCATCTTCATAAAGAGGATCTAGGTTTATTGACAAGTCTATGCATTTCTCTATATCGTAGTTCTCTAAGTTTGCACCTGTAAATACCCTACCCTTTCCTTCTCGGTTTGACACAAACTCCATGTTCCCTGTTAGCCTAGGAACGTTGTCAAAATGTTTTATTGACTGTATTGATGGGTCTGACGATAAATCATCACTTTCAACTATTGCATAAAGTCTGTCGTTAAAAAATGTCAATTCGTTGCTTCTTATTCCTATTTCACACAACTCAAGCCAATCTATTGTACTGAAGGCCCCTTGGGTCCCAATTCTAAAAGCTATCTCTACCCTTGACAAGACACATCGCCAAGATACTTGATTTAATATACCTTGAGTGTAGGTTACAATTATTGCGTTTTGAGTTCCTACGAAATTTCCATCCAGGTCTAAAGGAACAGGAAACACAGATATGGCAGACCAAGCACTTTTTTCGCCATCGTCATACCACCATCTAACTCGAAATTGGAACATTTCATTGTTTACATTGTTCGATTTTGTTAAATCGTCTAACGTGTACCTCACCGTAGGCTCGCACTGAGGTGGCCTTTTTATTAAGCTGATATGCTGCTCCTCCAGAAAGTACTTTACCGACCCTGTTCCGTAGCTTATTGGGTAATGGTCTGTTGGTACCAAAAGCATATCATTCTCTATTGCATCCGCAGAAAACAACACTAATTCCACTGTTTTCCCATACCTTGGGTCGGTACATAGAACCAACTTGCATTCACAAAACTCTATAGTGACAAACCAAGAGGACAGCAAAAGGTTTAATTTGTCGCTCACAAACTCCAAAAAACCATCTGGGTCATTCTGGAACGGAAGCAACTCCGCAGCAGTTATAAGTAGATTAGAAGAAACATCTTCATCCCTCACTGTGAAATTTATTCCGCTTGGAGGGACTGTATTTAAAAAACTTGCAGCAATGTCTGTTTGTAGTTCATAACATAAACTTCTGTTCGTGACATTAGCCTTTTCTATGTTGATTTTCCTAGGAGGATTGCCTTCTATAGTACCTTTTTCTGTGTAAGCATCTGTCCAATACAAATACTTTAAGTCAATCAAAAAGGCATGGTTTATTTTCCATTCTTTTTTGAAGTTCAGTATGCTGCCTTGGGCAATTAACTGTATTTCTCCATTTGGATTAAGACCTACATTATTAGGGTAATACCTCAGTATCGTGTGCTCCCCTGTGTTATTATAAACAAAGTAAACGACTGTTTTGCACCTGTCATCTTCTGCCGTACCTATACATGTGTTGTTTCCAAAAGGAAGTTGATACAACACTTCTTCATTTCCCTTTACCGCAGTACACGTACCAGCTATACTCCCATACCCATTGCGGATATTTAGTGCATACCTGTAGTCTTGAGGGTCCACAAGTGTTAAGTCACTATCCCCATCCATCATTCTTAAAGGCACATTTGGTGCATATTCTTGTTGGGCCATGTTTTACCGTTCTGGTGATGATTTGTAACCTCTCCTTATTGCTGCATGCCAATCCTTTAAGCTATATCTGTCGTAATTCCTTTTCAATTCATAATACTCTCTCTTAAAGGCTCGTAGGTCAAATTGCTTATTGGTTCCTATTTGAGAGGCTACTTTATGCATTAAAGTAGTTCTTGCTTCTCTTGGTATTAAAGCATAATCTTTTGTTGTCAAGGTAGCACTATACTCTACTACCAATTCTTTGTCTACTGCCACATCGCATCCAGCGCCAAGTATTAGTCGACCATTTTGGTTATCTACATCATAAGTGCCGCCTATAAATTGATTCTTAGGTTGATACCCATACAAATAAGTAGGATATTCATTTAGATAGCTGCCAGAGTGTCCACTAAAGTTATGGAACGTACACGCTGGGCAGCAATTGTCTGTGTCACTCGCTGTTTCTTCGCTGCCTTCCTCTTTGTCGCAAGTGCAACATTGGATAGGAGGGTCTTTTGGAAATGCTGCCTTGCATAGGTCGTGATTGCGACCTAATAATCTTATCTCTCTGCCGCAGCACACTCCTACTTTACTTATCTTCCAGAAGTCTTTTGGAAGGTCCACTGTGAAGTTGTCATTTATCTTGAGCAAGGCAGACTTTATATTAGGCAACACCTTTAGGCTTAGGTCATCAAGAGCTAAACCTAAAAAGCGAGTAACCTTAACATAGAGTTTACTCGCTTGGTCATCTCCAAGATAGCTACAGATTAACCGAACTGTCTCGTCCATAGACACAAACGCATTGTTATTATCTGATTCTATCATCATTATGGTTATTTAGTCCATCAGCAGGTCGATCAGCTTCTTGCTGAAAGAATACGGTTGCTCTATTAACAACATCAATTTCTAAACCAGAAGGCAATGGCACTATTTCGTCAGCATCCAAGTCCTCGTAAGAAGGTACGTAAGACACCCTAATCTCTTCTACCGCATGAGATATGCCTTTAAAGTATATCTTTTGCACTCCCTGGTCATTCTCGTAAAACCAACGTGTTTCTTCTGCCATTAAGTGACTTAATCCTACGCCATCATACCTACTTGCTAGTTTTACAAATGGCCTATCTCCTCTGTCTGCTGTTGGCTTTTTTGGTCCAACCTCTGCAATACCATAGATCTTATCCATCAATAAAGGTTTTTTGATAAATCTTGCAAACTTTAAGCCTACGTTACTATCTGTTTCTACCTTTAAAAATTCTGTTATTAAGAAAGACCCATCAATCCCAGAAGTTCCAACCCGGTCTTGTCGATCCTCTTGCCTTCTTCTTCTGCTATCCTCTAATACAACCGCAGGGATCAAATTAGCTATATAGATAATTATATCCTCTATTTGTACGTCAAAATCCTCTGTAGGTTGCCCTCCAGAGATATTAAGAAGCACTTGGTCAGCCATTTGTTTTTGTGTGTACGGCATTATATCTTTTTATAGTTAAAATCCGCTTTACTATTGCCTATTACTGTATTGGTGCTGCTGCATAACCCACTGTATCAGTGCTGTCTCTCTTACCTCTATCCCTTTGAACATCAACATTAAGGACACTAATTGAGGTTGCTCTTGTTCATTCCATGCTAAATCAACAGAAGGATTGATGAGTGCATCCGTAGGGTTAAAATCTTCTTCTTGATTAGCTATATCTAACGTAGTGTTGTATAAAGCTTCTGTAGGGTCTGCGATGTATTTCCACTGCACAAAACCATTAAGCTCTTTAGGGTACACCTTTATTTTATTATTCACCAACTCATAAGCAAACTTACCCGTACCTTTTTCTAGGTTAATCTTAGGTTTTCTTATTGACGAACTAAGTGTTTTAAGCACTTCATTCGAGTTTAGATGTTGCATCCCTCTAACGTCAACAGTAGGATTACCCACAATGCAATTATTCCCTATATTTGCTATGTCGCAATCCGCAGCTTTTTTAGTAGAATTTTTAGTAAAGCAATAGCCAGCTTCTAGTTTATGCCTATAATCAGTTGGAAACTCGCAGAATTGATTAAGTATAGGCAAATTTGTTACCTTAATAAAAGGCTCCAAGCTATCTAAGGCCCTTTGATGCTGCTCGAACATCTTGTAATAATAGTCCATCAATAGGGTTTGCGCTTCTGACAAGTCTCTATTGAACTCTTCAGAACTCATGTACCCAGCCTTGTCCTTTCTGGACAAGTCTCGAACTCTATTGAAAACTTTTTGTACGCTTATCATATTAAGTCCCTCCTAATAGGCCATCAATTAATGGAGCACCGCCAGTAAGCTCGGTCATTCGTTCACTACTTGCATGGGCAAGTAGACCATTTATGTCATCTGCTGTTATGTAATCTAACGCTGCGCCTCTTGACAATGTTTGGTTAAACCAAAATTCTTTTCTAAATGTGTAGTTGCCCCCTATTTTAGTTATGTTTTCTTTGATCAAACGTTCTATCCTCACTCTTTGTTCTGGAGTGTTAGCATATAGCCCTTGGCTATGGGCTGTAGCTTCTTTTCTACTTGGTTCTGAAGAGCTTGCGTTCTCCTCTAAGTCATTTATGTAGAAAGATGGGTACTGCTCTCCACCAGTTTGCCTTACACCAAACACCATTACCACTCCGTTGTTGTTGCCCAAATAAGCATCGAAATCTGCCATAATCAATCTAAATTAAACGTACCATTAGTGAATACAATATCTCCAACAATGTACAAGGCATTAGCCGTAAATAATAAATTTCTTACCACCCCAAATCCTCCTAATTGCAAACTTCCTATGCATTCCCCATTTGCATTGTAACACCCAACGGAAGGTCCACTGCGAGTGAACGAATTGGTAGGTATCACAATAGGAGATACAACTGTGGCATCAAACAAGCATATCGGAACCCCTATAGAAGCTAAATTAACCCTAAATGAACCATCCACCACTACCCTGTCAAAGAACTCATTTTTAGCCCATCTTATTGGCAATGGCACCGTTGACACTACAACCCCAAACCCTGCAACCATCTTTGCGTCTGTGGACACCGTATAGGCCCCATACTTAAAAGGGTTATCGTCAAAAGTTATTTTCCTTTCCGTAGCTGTTGACCCAGGACCAACTGTTAGGTAATCCGAAGAATTGTTTCCTGTATCTACCACTAAAGATTGAAGTCCCGAAGTCACTAAGGCTGTAAATGTTGCGTCAAGGCTTATTGTAGCTGTACTTCCTACAGTGTTTACTACGATTGGTGCATTACCGTTCACAGTATTAACCCCTGATCCACCTGCACACACAGCAACCAGCTTGATTATCTGAGTAGATGACTCTGAATCGCACCCACAATCACACCCTGTAACCTCTTGCACTTTTTTAAATATCTTCTCCAGCAAAGTAGTATTGTTGCACTTAGCGGCAAAGGAGTACATTGTTAGAAGGTTCTCTATGCAAAGCCACTTCTCCAGTTTTTCAAAAGGAAGGTTTTGTATGCCCCCTACATCACTAGCGTCTTTCTTGCACTTCTCGAAGAACGCTTCAATGCAATCAAATAGTTTACACAAATTATGATCACACACTACTTGGTATGCCTCGGTAAAGCACAAGCTCTCTCTAATTATAACATCTGGAAACCCAGAAGGGGACGATACTGCTACATGCTCATAAACAGAATACAAGTTAGCATTGTAGGTGACCCCAGAATAGGAAAAACTAAAAGATGCCGAAGCGTCTGGAGTTACAATATTAACAGGTGCGGCTTGGCCCGGTATTGTTGGGGGAACAATAGTCAACTCTCTTGATACAAACGCTACATCGCTGTAGTCTGTTAAGTCCGTAACGGTCATTTGTAAGCAGAAGCAATCTACATCAAAATTTATCAACCCCTTCTTGACGCAGGTGTCTTGCCCTTGATTTAGAATATCTAACGTGAATGTTAGACTTACTTCTATAAAGACACCTGGTGCAGCAGTATCTTCCACGCTAAATAGCACAACGTAATCTCCTTCTTCAAAATCGCCATTGGCCACTACAGGTAGTGGTACCAATGGCATATTTGCAGATGGTTGAGCCAAAAAGATAGTCCCATCCGGTGTAACCAAATCGGTAGATTTGATTATATTCCCAGAGGGAGAAGTTACTTGGTAGTACACATTTTCAGTGATACCCCCGATTGTTGTATTTTCAAAACTTGACTCAATATTGCCATAGTTAGCATCCTTTTCGTCTAAGTTTATTAAAATAGTCGGTACATAGGCCATTTTAATTATTTTTTAGCACTCGCTCCTAATCTTTTCCCATTGATCTTTTGGGAAATTTTCTTTAGTAGTTCTGGTTTGTTGCTCAACTCTGCCTCTACTTCTGCACTCCATGTTGCAAGTTCTGCAACCATGAATGGGTCCGAGGCCAGACCATTCTTAGATTTTGGATCATACAAATAAACCCCTTTATCTACAACATTGTAAACTATTGCTGAAAGGCGTACAGCTTCTTGCACTACATCCCCTATGCTCATTTGAGATACCTTCTTTTTCTTTGCCGATTGCTGTCTCATCTCGTCCTCAAATTCGTTCACAGTGTTTTCATTGGTTCTGTCTCCATACCTAATAGCATTTTTGATATAAGTATGGTAGGTATCCCAATTGCTAACCATGTGGTCAACTAAGAAGTCTACTGGGTGCTTATGTCTTGGCACTTTGCAAATCTCGCCAGTCATCTCCATTTTAGGTTTCCAGTAGTACACTGTTCTCTCCCCAACTTGTTTTTTAACAAAGTAGCCCTTATCCAGGCATTCTTGGACCTGTCCTCTGATCCCAGAATAAGGGGCATTAAAGTCAGATTCAAACTTCTTGAAGTTCTGTCCATTTACTCCAGCAATCGCAGCGTCTAACTTTTCAGATAGCACTTTTCTCACAGATTCATCTTGCATGTTATCAACATTGTTGATACCTAACCCTTTAGCACGAAGTCTTAGAATCATAACAGGATCGCTAAATATCTTATTATACAAGTAGCTTTGCTCTCTTTTGCTATCAAGATAAACTTTTGCTTCTTTGCCATGCAGCTTCAACCCATACATCTTTTCGCCATCACTATCGGCTAAAGGAGAAGTATGGCATTGATGATGCAATGAAAAGTACACGATTTTATCCATGTACTTATCTACATCATAACTTGCAACCATTCGATCAGAAGTCACCTTTCTTGGCGTAAGCATAGGGTACGGCTTGCCCGTATCCTTGTCTTTCTTCATTATTTTTTTATCGAAATAGGTAATAGTGATAGTATCACCACCCTTTGTCTTAGTGAATGTCGAGGGTAAGCTAAATTGCTTAATCATCCTCTTTTGACCACGAATTGTTTTGCGCTTTGAACTATGAAGTTCAAACTGGACGTTCTTGCCAAGTCGCTCTTTTTTGTCAAACAATTCTACAGCTACTTCAAATAATTCCGCAACCTGTTTGCCTGACATTTGCGCATCGTCATAAAACTTGTCTTTCCAAGTCCCATCTAATATTAACCCCATACCATCTACAATTTAAGGTTTTTTAAAAATAGCAACCTTGCATCAAGCAAGGCTGCTTTATGATTATATCAAACATAAGCTTATTGAGGCTTCTGTATTGTAATGTGATTAGCACAAGTAGGGTGAAATGCAAATTCAGAAATCAAATAGCATTCATGCACATCTGCTCCATGAGAAGCTGGACGATACATTGTTCTTCCTCCTACACCAGCACCAGTGATCTCACCAAATATCTCTTCACGAGAATACCCGTTTGCAGCTATTTTGTATTCATACCCAAATGTCCCACGTGTAGTGTTGCTTGATTTGTCTGTAGCAAAACCTACTGGCATAACTATTTGCCAAGATTTGTAGTCATACCCATCTGCACCTGCTCCAACTTTTGTGTTGAAATCTCTGAAATGACGAAATAGGAAGTTGTATCCACCAATCTTGATAGCTTTAAATCCAATTTTAAGAGCAAACTCAGCAGGTTCCTTGTAATACTCAGTATCTTCAAGGTGATCAAACACAGAGTCTCCATAGAAGAAGTCTTTAGTCATCAAGGTAGCTGTGTCTGCATTCAAAAAGTCGGCCATTTCTTGCTCAACTTCTTGGTAAATCTCGAAGCCCATTAGATTCATAAAGGTATTTGTACCAACACGCTCTCCTTCGTAGTACCTTGCCAAGTCTCTAAAGTCAGCTAAGGTATAACCCCCAACTGCAACATAGTTGTCAACGTTCCCATTGGTACTCGCAAATTCAATCAACCCTTCTGTACCACGAATAGGGGCATCATGCCCAAGGCGAGGAACAAATTCTGAGATGTTAGTAATGTTTTGACCCCAAATCAAAGCACCATCACAGCGTTTTTCAAAGTCATACATCATATCTTGCTTGACCTTCAAGTAGATCGACCCTTCAAGACCAGCAACAGGCTCAAAGTACATTGTATTGGTCAATTCAGTACCAGTACTTTGTGCTTTAACTTTAGTTATCTGGAAGTCATTAGTGTACGTAATGATACGAGGCACACGACCAGCAGGTAATTCAGACCCCTCTGCGTGAGCATTTGAGGATACAAAATAACTTTCTGCTGCTAAAATTGAAGTAGCCAAATCCACCAAAGGATCCAAAGGCGTTAATGTCAATTGATGAACCAAAGGATTTGTAGTAGTATCTTTATCCGTAATCATTGCAGAAGCACCATCTCTAAAGATGAGGATTTCGTTTTTGATAGGATAAGAAGCTCTTTGTGCCGTTGGACCAATACTTACCCCTGGGTCAAACATATCCCCTGGGTCAAGAGATATTACTACATCTGTACCAGCACCCGTAGAGGCGGTCACAATTCCACCAACCGTTACAAGATTCTCTCTCCAAGGATATTCATAATGCCCAGTAGTAGGTGCTGAGGTTCCTCTGTTAAAGCCCATAGCTTTTAACATAATACGGAATCCTCCACCTTCAGTGTGGCGTTCAAATACTTGTACAAGTTCATTTGGGCGATAAAGGTCATATTGCGATATGACTGTCTGAGAAGATGTACCCCCACCCACAGTAGAATACACGTTCGGTTTTAAATCCTGCTTAGAAAGAGCTGGATTAATAAAAGGCGAATAGGCCATGATATATAGATTTTTAGATTTTCAAATATTTTATCAATGACCTTATCCATTTTCTAAACTGTAATTAGAAGGGACCAGCTTTTCTAAAATGTGCTCTCCTTTCTTGTGCTTTTGTTTTTTCCGCAGAAGTTAGCGGCTTGCTGTTATCGCCTTGTCCTAATGTTTTCACATTATGATGTGACTTGGTGACTTCTTCTGTCGTAGTACTTTTGGCATTCCGAACAGCAGCTTCAACAATAGCTGCACCACAATTGGCCCACATAACACGATTACAAAACTCTTGCACCTTTGAATAATCAGCATCATTATTCCTGAGCTGGTTATAGGCAGCATATTTTGTAGCCTCAATCTGCATTACGTCTCGAACCTCTTGAGGTACGGGAAAATCAAAATCCAATGTAATATCTTTGTCCCCATCCTTACCGACAGGTACAGACACATTGTATTTCTCTTTATTGGTGATGGTTTTATTAACCACATTCCCCCACCATTTAGAATCGCTTTCGTACTTTGCTTGGATTTGACGATTCTTTTTAACGGAATCAGGTTCTCCAGAATCTACCTTCATTTTGCCAAGCCCTTCCTTGGCTGCCTTTGCAGCTTCAAATTTCTTGACTTTTTGCATTCCGGTAAGCTCATCATCGTCTGAACCGTAAGTTTCGTTGTACCAATCTTGAATGTCCTCCTCCGACAATGCTCCACCCATAGACATTTTCTGATGCAACTTGATCGCATCTTCCTCTGACATTTCAGTGGTATTCATTTGCTGCAACTTTATAAAGCTCAAAACCTCTGACTCTGTTGCGTTGTCCTTAAACAATCTGTTTATCTCTTTAGATAAATCATTTGCAAAAGGATTCATTTGAGATTTTGCCTCTAATTCGTTGTACTTGCTTTGCAGTTCGTCATGCTTTGACCTGTAGGTTAAGCTTTCTTGAAACTGCTCGTAGGAGCTAACCTTGCCTTCGGTTAGGCCACTCATTGCATTAAAATAACTTTCCGACTCGAACTCGCCTATTTTTTCTGGAGCATCTACGGTGGGTGCTGTCTCAGCATCACCATTAATGCTATTTACGAAATCATCTGCGTTTCCTAGATCGTTTTGCTCATTACCATCTAACATAATATGTACATTTTATTCAAAAATAAACAATTTTTTCAACTTTATCAAACTTGGCCTTGATTCAATTCTGGCCCTTGCCCATCTCCTTGCGCTGATTCTAGTTGCTTGTCTAAGCTTTTATGCATCACTTCGGAACCAAATTTCCTTGTATCCTTGTCCTCGTCCCTCTTAGAATCAAACTGCGCTTGAAATTCTATTGTCTTTCTATCCTCTTCTCCTTGTGCTGCAATTTTCATTAAATCTCCTTCCATCTTAGCTTGCATGGTAAGCCTTCTTTCTTGCTCTGCCACCTTAGCTGCTTCTGCGTTTGACTTGCCCTGCACTTCAAATTCTTCCATTTTTCGTTTATGCATAAGAGCTGCATGGGATTTTGTAGCTTTAGATAGATACAGTTGAGCTTTCTTAATATCTCCATTTTTGACCATACTCCACAGCATAAAGAAGTCATCTACCCCTATTTGTTGCTGTGCCTTCATTTCGTGCAAGTTCTGCATTAATAACTGCTTATCTTCTTGCGTGGGCACTAAAGTCATCATTACGCCATAGTCGTACATGTACAACTCTTTTGATAAACTGATGGATTTTATAACTGAATCTCCTATTGGGATAAAATTTATATCTATATCTCCACCCATAAGAGCTGTCTGCCACTTCAACGTGGTGTATCTTGCCCAATTCTTAGTCAACCCTTCTAACAGGTTAAAGTGTGGCCTAAGTGCATTATTTGTAGCAGCAGATAGGTTTTGCATTACCCCAACAAGCATATCTCCCTTTTGAGATGTACCATCCGCAACTTCGTTTATACCTGTTACTTGACGTATAGAATCTATATTTGTTGCAATTTCAGTCAAAAATATTTGTAAATCTTCTTGTACACCAGAGGGCATAAATGAAAAAGGAGGCCTATTGCTTCCGCCTTCGTCACCTTCGTATTCTGATTTAGACTCCACAATAAGAACACCTGACTTGCTGTACAATGTAAGCAGATCAAGCATCGAATACACATCTCCACCTATATTAACGGAATCTCTAAGTAGCGATTTATCAACTACCATTCTTGGCCCAGGAGCCATCTTGGATAAAGCATTTCTCTTCTTTAAAGTAGCCAGTTGTATATCGTCAACAAAGGCTATGCATCTTTCAACTAAACTCTTAGATTTGTTAGAGTAAACCTGTATAGGCAATAGAGCTTGCTTTATGCCATCTTTATTAGCTTTGGCAATAGCGTATTCCACATCATTATCGTACACTTCGTCACACCCAATAACCCAGCAACATCGATAACATTTTTCTATTATATTGTCATCCATTTTTTTGCCTCGCTTTTTCATTCTTGAACTAAGCTTGGCATTCCTTTTTACCTTATCATAAATATAGTTGCCTTCGTCCTCCCTAACTCCAACCAAATATCTTTCTACGTCCTTAGCTATAAAGTAACATTCTAGTACATCCACCCTAAAATCATTGTAGCTCAAGTCTGAACTATTAAAGTCGTAATCGCCTCTATAAGACTTTTCCCACTCTATCCCAGAAGGCGTAGAAAACTCATTGCTGTTCCCATTCCTTCCTTTGTACTTTTTTGCAATTTTCATCAATTGACCTTCAGTAAGATCTGACTCCATGCGAAGCTGGCCAATAGTTACACTTCTGACTTCTCCAGCATAAGTGCTGTCACGATGGTCTGCGTATTTGGATTTTTGTATGATTAATTTCTCAGGGTCTACATAATCAGATATAACCTTATGTGTTTTTTTGTGTACTATAGTTTTTATAGCACATATCCCTAAATCCACAATATCCTCTATGTTTTTTTCTTTTATAGTTTCCCAATGGCTTTCGTATTGAGTACTTTGCAAAGCGTCTGCCATTGCCATCTCCCACTCTAGCCTTACGCCTCCCATTTTTATCCAAACATCTACCTCTTCGGCTGTTTTTATGTACTGGGGTAGTTCAACATCTGGAGGACCAATCCCTGTTTTTTCCATAAACTCTTTAATCATTGGGCTGGTCAAGAGTCTCATTTTATTGGATTGATTCAGTCTTGCCTTGCTGGATAGCTCGTCTAACGCTTGGGTAGTTATCTCAAAGCCCATAGATAGCATCTTCCCTTTTACTATGTCTCTAAACTTAGGTAGTATCTGTACTATCTCTTGATTTAGATTCAAATAACCCTCATTAGTAAATTCGTCACAGTCATCTAACAACTCTAAGTATCTACGCTTGCCCTGCAAGCCAAGGGCATACAACCTAAGCTCTGAAAAGCTTTTACCGCTACCTCCGCTATACCCACCATACTCAGTTGTTGATCCACTATTATTGTATTGGGACCAGATGTATTTGCACATCTTGAGATAGAAAGGATCGTCCTTCACGCCATAGCGATTTGGCATGTTATACTTTTTCTTCTTATCCTTAAAGTCCTTTTCTCCTAAATATTTTTCAGCCATAATAATATAACTCGAATAAAAAAGATACAGATGTAGCTACCTGCAAATTACTAACCCACCAAAACATTGGCCAATGCCATTTTTTAGCCGCAAAAACCATGACGCATTTTACCCATGTCCCACAAAATACATAAAAACAGCCAATTACACAAGACATTACAACCGCTAATGCCATTGGGCTGTAAAAACTAAATACACCGCAGCACATTAAAACATATAATATTGCACTTCTAAAGTCCTCTTTAAAGGAGTATTCACGATCATCCCTGGGGCTGTCATACCAATAAGAATGGACAATAAAAACCACTAACCATAGTACAATTATCATATCCTGTGAACTCTTTTTTTAACTGGCAATCCTTTAGACCAATCATCCTCTTTTTTCTTCTTACCCAACTCTTTGTGGTCCATAGCGGCCAACAGAGCCATGCCACATGCTACTGTTAAATCTCGCTTAGTCCTATTTTTTACATTATACTCTCTAAAGTCATTTAGAATCCTTGTATGGTGATAAGTCTGCCACCTAAAGTACACATGTTTTTTTAATTCCTGTGTATATAAGTGAATAACTCCCTTACTTGCCTTTATTCCTTTTTCCTTTTTAAATTTCTTATTCTTATTCCCTGCAGTTTCTACTACCGTTTGCCTTGGCCTTCTCTTAATGTAATGCTTAAAGTCTTTATCTTCAAACCAAGGAATTATTGAACCTCTATCTTTTTCGGGAAATATTGCTACTCCATAGTAAATCGCACCCATCAACATCTGCTCGAAGATCTCATAAGGATTGTCTGGCCGATCCAAGTAATCCGCTATAAACCTATCTGTCTGCATCTTCCAAACATCCCACTCTTGTACTTCCCCTTCTTCGTTCCTGTCTAAATTACAGTCCACCATCTCATTAAACCTACGATATATAGCAGCTCCTCCATCCGAGCCACCTCCATCTTCTGCCATGTGGTCAACAGGATCCACCCCCATTGTGTACAAAGCATCATTGCCAGGGTGAATACCATTTTCCCTTACGAAGCAATTGTTAGGCTTCTCTGGGTGATGTGACACTCTCCACTTACCTTTGGCATTTGGCATCCACTTAACTTTTGACCCAAATCCATCAACCCAAGCAAAGTCTCCTTTTATCTCTAACGGCTTAACCTCACTTCCTGTTGCAGTTAATGGCTGATCATTTCCAGCCAACCCGTTATCTATTTGTGATATCCTCTTGTCTAAATACACAGGAAAGAGCACACATTCACTATGAGGAGGACGAAATACATCTTCAATAGTAATAGGGTGCTTTCTGTTAAAATCTGCCAATCCATCCCAATCTGTGTCTGATTCGTAGCTTTCTCTTTCGTTCTTTACGAACTCAATACACTCTTCCTTCAAGTGAAAACCCCATTCGTCTACTCCGTAAGCATAAACACAATTCCTAAAATACCTATAAAGCCCACTCTTTGTTCTATTGTTTTTATTTCTTTGCTTTGGGTTAGACTCGTCAAAGGTCTTTTTAATATGCTTCATTGTTTCCGCACTCTCAAAATCCTCTACGGTAGTTGTCCACAAAGCTTTGCCTATGATATCCTTACCATTCTTTAGTGCCAAAGCTGGCTTCACCCTTCGCCACTGGGCATTTACATCAAAGGCCTTTATCTTACCCGGCTCATCTAAATGCCACAACCCTAACCTATCCCCATCATAAGCACCTAATACACTGGCCTTAAAATCTATCTTAGATTTAATAGGATCATACTTGTACGTCAATTCCCCTTGCCCCGTACCTTTTTTCTTCTTTTTCTCCAATTGCTTGAGGGAGAATATCTTTCTAGGATACTTGAACTCTAGCACTTCTCCTGGGTCTGAGGAGCTTGGTAGTATAGGACGAAAGAAGAATGCCATCTCTGAATGCGCAGCAACAATCCTTTTAAAATTAACCCCTGCATCCGTATCGGTAACATTTTGCATTCCACACCAAGTATATTTTGTGCCAGATGCTAATTCGTACATTAGATGCAGTGCTTTCTCTGTATCCCCCATACGTCTACCCTTAATGTCTACCTCTCCACAGCAATTAGGATCTCTCCAGCAATGCTCCCAAACCAAATAGAACAGCATGTCTCCCTCTCTAAACTCTGGATACATACCTGCCTCTACCCACCAAAAATTCAAGTAGTGCCAAAACTTTCCTGTAATATAGTAAGGCTGTCCCTTTATGTACCACCATTCCCCATGCTGCCTCTTGTGGTACATCTTTTCCACAAACTTATCCATCTCCTTTTCTGGCCACCTTTCAAGATCATCTGGAATAACCTCTTTTCTAAACTTCTGGTCCTTTATCTTCTTGCCATAGTTTATTATCTTCTTCTTGTCTGGCATCTTAGGCAATACCACAGGGACCTCAAAGCCATCTATTTCCATAGTGCCGTAAGGTTTGTCCCACCTCCATTCGGATGTATATAAGTATTCTTTTGCCATTTAACTTTTTCCATGAAATTCTGGAAGCTTCGCATATTTCTCCGCATAGCTTCCAACTGAATTTTGAGTAGATTTTTTACTTATCATCTGCAACAGCCTAATATCATCAAATATATCCGCCTCTAATTCTTGCATGTGCTCCTTCATGTTACCAAGCTCCTTCATCAACGCTTTACGGGCATTTAACTCTACAGCCACCCTCTTAGGGTCGCTCGTCAATGCCTTTCTCAAGAACTTATTAAAGTCGTGAATCTGCATCTTATAAGTAAACCATTGCTCATAATCTGCGTCATGTATTAACTTGAAAAACTCAAATACCACCTCACTAAACAACTCATTCTCTTCTTCAATAGCAGCCCATTCTACACTATCCTTATCAATCTTCATAACCTTGCGAGACTCTTCTTTTCGCTTATCAAAGTCCCTCTCATCAAACATAGGGCTTTGAGTATCTATAAAGATGATAACAAATCCCAGAAGGTTTGATAGATTCCTTCCTTTCCATTTAAGCGCCTTCATCTCTGGAGTGACAACACTAAACACAGGAACCTGCCCAAGCCTCTTGTAGTGCTTAAAGATATAAGTATCTCCAAATGTATCAAATGGATTAAACTCCATCTTAGAAAAATCAGATCTTACCATTGCTATTTACTTTTGCTAAAATATCTCTTCTTTGCATAACATAATAAGGATACCTACCTTTATTTAAACTCTGGTGACAAAACCACTCAGCACATACCCCTGCCGTTTTTTTAAACAGCACAGTATCCCCAACATCCACATCGTCTGCATCTCCACCTCTCTTATCGTAAAGATAATTACCATTCACCTTTCCTATATTTCTCACAACCCCTATCCCTGTCTTTCTATTGGCCATCTTTTCCACAACCATTCCATGCTCATTCTCCAACTCGTCCTTACTCCAAAGCACAGGTTCTACCCATGCCCACCCATTAAGCATTATCTGGTCATCCCCTCTATTTGCCATAAACAAAGTGTCGTAGGGAACAAACATAGCTGGAACCTTATTGCTATCTACATGCCAATAAAGTCCTTGAGCCATAGCTTCCATGTGATTAGAGTACCGGAACACCACTTCATCCCCAACTTGGACCTCCATCTGTGTTGCAAATTCTAAGCTCCTGTTATTCAAGAACTGTTTTTGCTTCACCAACTGTTCGCTCCTGTCAAACCTCTCCAGTCCTCGAATACTATCCCCAGCATCATACAACAACTTAGGGACCATCAAAACCGTACCCTTCACCGTATAGTGATGCGAAAAGTCATGCACATCATACATAACCCACTCGCCTATTTTTGTCAAATGGGCAGTAGGCTGTATCATCACCAAATTATTACTTATGTGATAAGGTCTAACGCAACTGGCCATCTTCTATAGCTTTAACCAACCCAGCATCTAAGCTATTCCCCTCCCTTACGGAAAAGAATACTTTAAGATCTGAATGATGACAAACAATTAACTTCCTTCCATCTCCTGTGTCAAACTCAAACTTCTGAGTGACTGGCTTGAGAACAACTACCCCTACTTCTATCTGGTCATCCCAAGGAATAAACTCCCTCTCTTGACTTGTAGGCTTACTAAAAGACACGATTTTGGCCAACTGAGGCTGGCTATGTCTTACTTCCCCAAACATTTGTGGCCCCTTGTGCCTTATTGTAACATCCTCTAACAAGACATGACCCACCCTAGGTTTTATTTCTTTATCCATTATACAACATTATTTACTTTTAACAAATCTAATCTCCTATATAACTCCCTAATGGATTCTTTATCGATCTGATCAGGCAACTTCTCGTCCTCGCTAACCTGCCCTACAACACTCTCTACCTTATCCTCGACCAACGCATACTTAGCATGAATCAATTGTTTAGCTACAGATACCGCATTCTTCAAGGCAGATATGCACACCAGCGTAGGATCTATTATCCCTTCAGTAAACATATCTCCAATTAATTCTCCTCTGGCATCCCATCCCATCCACAAATCTTTACCCAGCTTCGGGTGCAAATGCAATAACTGAGATATATCCCCCATAACTGTAGTCTTATCCTTGCCCGTATAATTTCCTATAACATAATAAGCTGGAATCCCTGCAGCCAACAAAACCATACTATACCCACTATAATAGCTATCCATAACCCTAGTGCCTTGCACCATTTCATTCCTAAACTTACTCAACTGATGCAAAGCACTCCAATAAGCACGACCAGCTCCAGGTACAACACCCCCCTTTAAAGCAGTAAAGCATGCTTGTGACGTATCATCAACAGCATGCTCAATCCTATGCGCCTCTGTATCAGAATCCGCACCAACATAAACCACCCCAATTCCACTACTTAAAGCTGCAATACGCTGCTCTAAAAAAGCTATCTCCCCTTCCTTCTTAGAATCCTTAATCTCCCTCTCCAGCACCCTAATCCTATAAACACTATCATAGTCCGAATTAGGCACTATACTACACTGGTTAAGGCTCACTATACATCTACGAGCACTACCAAACTCTTTCCAAGTCTCATCCGCATCCATTTCATCTTCCATAAAGTCTTGGCCAAAAGAATCTTTTATTGGCTTTCCCCTAGAAGTCAAATACACTTGATGTGTCTGCGTCATGTCAGCCAAGTCACTCATTATATCCCAACCTTGATTGCCGCCAAAAGGTGGCTGAACTACATAAACAGGATGCTTCTCCGCATTAGCAGAGATAAAAGACCTTGCTCCTCCTGTCAATCCTGTAGTAACAATAACCAAAGGACGTATATTCCCATTCTCCCCTCTAAGCTCATTAGAACTCAACCACGCATCAATAACAGGAATAATCTCCATATCATGCTCGAAGTGATCTGCATTCATTATAAACAAAGGGTTCTCCAATACTACCTCCCCCTCCATCTTGTCCTTCAAGTGCTGTCTACCCAACAGCACCGTATCAAATGTATAACCAGGCAACCTATCACAATAAGTAGTATGCCCCAAATTCCTCTTTATAGTAACCCGACCATGAATACCTACATCATACACTAGATCACTAACCATCCCAGCTATATTCTCATCCCCATTACAGGCAATCATAGCAACATGCCTTAAAGCATCCTTATCTATATTCCCACTATCTCCCACTATCTTGCGGCTACTACCCTCTAAATGGTCTATAATATCCTTAACAGCACCATCCATGCCACTCAAAAAGTCCCTCTTATCAAAACCACCATTCTTGTATGTCTCATTCCAAAGCCCATAAATAGCAGACAACAAACACACCGTTGTTGTCGTACCATCACCAACTTCCTTAACAGTCCTGTTTGCCGCATCAATTATCATCCTTGCTATCAACTGGTCCAAACTCCCCCTAGGAGCAATATGCCTACTAACAGTAACCCCATCCTTGGTAGCCATAGCACCAAAGGTAGATTGTATCAATATAACAGCACCCCCTGGCCCCATTGTAGATGTAATAATATCAGAATAGCGCCCTATTAAAGATGCTATCAAATCCCCACTCTTAGAAACGTCTATATGTTTACTATGTCCCATTACCTTCTTTTTTGTTGTTGTTTATATAATTTTTCACACTCTAACTGTTTCTCCCGTACCATCGCATAAAAGAAATCCGGATTCTCCACCATCGATTTATTCATGTCCACAATCCCACTTGCCCTCTGATCATTAACATGTATAGACACCTTGTAGTTATGCCTATCCACGTAAATAGACAAAAAATCCGATTGATACCCCCTAATCAACTGCAAGGCCGAACCCCTATCAGGAAGTCGAGTCTTGTATATATTATCATCCTTCCCTAAATAAAACTTACTCTTCTCTCTGGTTAGCCACTCCTCAATCTCCTTAATGTTTTCCTTTAAGGTCATGGTTTCACCACTAATACGTTTTTTACTTAATGCCATTGCTCTGCAAATTTAATATTATAAAATAATTCTATCCAATCCTTGACATATATTCCAATATACGCAAGAACTCATCAAGCTTGCTCTGCTGATGTATATAACCATCCTTTGGTATATTTACCCCATAAAACTTCAAATCCATCCCAAACTTATGCTTACCAATCTTTACCACCTTTATCCACTCCACCCCATAAGTCATAAACCTCTCATCCCCCCAATACCTGTTCTCGTAAAAATTCTTAAACCTAATGTCCAAATAAACCCTCTTGTTCCTACGTATCTTAAACCAAACCAAACGCTTTTCCTTCTCTATGCCATAAGAACTCCAGCCAAACCTCTCCACCATCATCTCCAAGAACTCCCTGTAAGCCTTTATCCTAAACTTCCTCGGCCTTCCCATAACCATATGTTTTACTCTTCCGCTTTTTGTGATAAAAAGGCCCATCCCCACTATAGAATGGGCCAGAACTGATAAAAGCACTAATATTCATCTACCAACTACCTTGCTGGTATATATTATCTTCAACTTAACCAAAGCAGCATCAAAAGCCTCCTCTGGACTCTGCTTACCCTTTATAGTAAAAGACATAGGGGCACCCCTACCTGTTACCAATACCCGGCACAGCCAAGTTCCCTTATGCTCCTTTACCTTTAAATCCAACTCCATAACGCTCAACCATCTAAATCATCAATAACCCTTGTTCTTCTTCTTAGAGCCAGTAGTACCCAATACCACTCGCTTCTTCTTTTTAATAGGCTTTTTCTTTACCTTTCGCTTCTTTGCCATAATAATTGATTTATACTTGAAAAAATTGCAGAGGACTTGGTAAGAACTTTTTCTAACTTGCGAACTTAGCGTGTTTACAAATATACTTTTCCCATAATTGCCCCTGCATGTCATTATAAAGTTAATACTTTCATACGCTCATAGCAACTTTTATTATCTTTTTATCCAAACACTCATCCCTCCAGCCACTCAGTATATCCCTAGCCCTTCCAACATCCCTAAAGTCCACATACCCTCCACCATCCAAATTAGTAGCCACTACCCAATACACCACATTACTGTCTTTAAGGTCCTGTATCTTTATCATCGGCAAGTAATAACATTCAACATTAACAAGATCAACCTCGCTAACATCCACCAACTCCTCCCGTATATCTTCTTGCTCTTGCTCAATCATCCTATATACCCTAAACCCTTCAAAGTCTTACGCAAGCTTGCCTTAGCAGATACCATGCGCTCATCTTCACAAAGATAAATAATATCGTTACGATCCAACTCATTCATGTAAAACACTCTGTCAATAGCCTTGAACGGAGCTGGCTGCATAGTGAACACGTAAGTCTTTTTGTCTTGAACTATCACACAGGGGAATCTAAAGAAGATAGAATTAAGAAAGTCCTGTATAGCAGCTATAATCTTCTTTGCTATAGGCAAAACCTTCTCTATGATATCATCAGCCTGCTCTATGATCTCCACCACCTTGCGGCCGTTAACCTTCTTCGCAATAAGAACCTTTCCATTTTCAAGAAGAACTCCCCCAATGGAATCATCCTTCGTTGCTACATACTTTTTCATAATATATATTTAAGTTATTAAATTCTATCTGTATAATAAATACCCTCGATAGTGTTCTCCACTACTACTGGGCCTAACAGCTTCGCTAGGGGGATAATCCCTACGCTCCATTTTCATCACAATATCTTTAAAATCTTAACCCTCTTAATAATACGTTTCCTAGTCTTGTACTTATTACTCGGCTCGTCCCGATAACTACCATCCTCACAATCTTCACACAACTCCAATAAATCATAAGCACCATGACCATAATGCAATACACCCCAGTCCTCAGCCTCCTCCCTGTCCTCAAAAGCAATATTATTAGCCCCCTTAAATGTCTCCCCCTCGTCAAGAACCTCCTGAGTAACCACCCCAGCTTTAGTTAATGCTATCTTCATGTTTCTTTTTTTTTCAATATTACCCAAATATACCCTAAGACTAAATAACTCTCTCTCTAATGACAAAACCTGCAACATAACTATATCTATAAGCTTCTCCCTAGCAGCAGCATAAGTGCCAAACAACAACATACTGCCCACTACCTTGGAATAGCGCATTCCCCCAGAATAAAAAAACAAACTGTCCTCGTAGTCTATAAACACATAGCTTATACTGTGACTACACAAGTTTAACATATACTTATTCATAAGACACTACCTAAATAACCCCTTTAATGATGGCCACTGAAGAGGAGGTAGTTCTGGAAACTTAAATTCAAAACACTTATCAACCTCATCCCTCCCAGCCACATAAGGTGGACAAAACTCTTGCCAGCGTACCTTCAGCTTATTCGTAGTACACTGGATCCGTAATATCTCAAAAAAATCCCCCAAAAGCAAAGGTGCCCTGACCAACATGGGATAACTAAACGACTCTTCTATATTTCTCATAATACATTATTTCGCTTCTTTAATAAATCCATCCCCACACTCTTCCTATACCCGTTCACAGCACTCAAAACAGCAGTAATACGAACCCTCCGCTTACTGTCTATAGTAGGACCTACTAACTTATCTACCGCATCCTTAGCACCCAATGCTATCACTACACTACCATACACACCACAAGACAACGTTATCAACTTCTTACGCTTCATGTCATATACCCGACACTTAACACTTATGCGCCCTTCCTTAGTCCTATATAACCCTTTAGGTAAATCTCTCATAACTTATTTCTTAATCCCCAACTTGTGCATATTTTGCACAAGTTTAAAACAGAGGCAGATGGAGTCCTTCAAAAAATAACTTCCTTCCCAGTAAAGTAGTTTAATGCTCACCTGCCCCCTTATCTTTATATACACTCAAATGCCTTGCGTAACTTCCTAGCTTGATCTTCACTCAAATCCTCCTCCACATACCCATCCGTAGTCCATACCCGTACAGTCTTTATTAACTTGCTCTGAAATAAAGCCAATTCCTTGCGCTTTCCAAATACACCCCCAAAGTATAATAAAAACTTATTCTTACAGTTAAAATCTGAATCATGCTTCAACGTTAGCCGAACATCACCCTCAAGTAAGAAATTAACCTTCTGGTCCTCGCCTATACAAGACCCTGACCCAAATGCCCTAATACACAATATCAAAGAACTACTACCCTTGGTCATCATAAACGATAATCCATTCTCGGAATCGTCAGAACAAATAACCCTGCCTCGCATACTCCTAAATGACTTTCCAGAAACCTTGTCTACCGTTACCTTCATAACATTCTCGCAACTGTACTCAACAACCGATGTGCTGTCATCAACCAAGTACTCCCACTTGCCATCATCCTTCAATAATACAACATCCCCCGACTCAGTAGTAGCCCTTAATTGTCCTTGACTTTCTGTAAATAGAAACATAACCAGAATCATAACTAAATAATTTCTCATAATAATTGTGCTTTTATAAATTAATAAATAAATAAACCCTCATATACACCTACGTTCATGGCAAGTCTATGTCGTCACGACATATAACCCACCATACAAATATGAATGCCAAAACCAATAACGATAAACCCGTACCAATCAAAACCCAAAATAATAAAATACCCATAATAGCCATTGATATGTATTCATGCATAATAAACCCTATCCAGTTGATAATATCTTCTTAAAATAGCTCTGTACGTCCCTTATGGCATACGCACCCTTCGTGCTTACTTGAAAAACCCCTCCCCTCCTTGATGGGTGGGAGATGTTTACTATTAAACCCTCCTTGATTAATGCGCTGACCGTTGACTTAGCCTGTGATAAATTAATACCTATCTCTAATGCAATTATCTTGTTCGTTGGAATGTCATCTGAGTCCGATACAAATACTAATGTGTTGTAGCTGCTGGCGTTAATTCCATACTTGTCCTTAATGTATTTATACGTGGTTATTACCCCTCGCATTACCTTATGGACCTCATGTTTTGTCAATAGCAACCACCTGTCTTTGGGTAATTCTGTTCCAAATGTGAATAATTTATTGCCGCTTAATCTGTACTCAGGGCTATCTTCCATAACTTTTTACTGTAATTTATAAATTATCTTAATTTCTCTTCCACAACCTTGAAGTGCGTTTCTGGACTCTCAGGGCACTTTTTGAGTAAAAAATGGTGAAAATTTAGTGAAAAATCGTCCGATAATCTACAATATACGCATATAACAACTATTTTACTAACATTTCTGGTTATATTATTTTTTTGGTGTTTTGGAGCGTATTAGTGAATGGGTCAAGCTTATATAATATTTTTGGGGGCGGCTGAAACAAAAAGGAAACGCAATATTTTTTGGGGGTGGGGTCTCTTTTTTTTTTCTGTTTTTGTTTCTGAGTGCAGGTATATATATATCTACTTTCCTGTAATACGCTTACTTATATATAAAGCCTATAATTTACATTATGTTAAGTAGACACTTAATAGATTGACTATCAATCACTTAGCAAATTCACTTTCAGCAAACTGTTTAGAAATGTAAGTTAGGACACTTTTTGCGGCAAAACGTTCTACCTATTTACACGTGTGTGCACGTGTGTGCGTGTGTGTGTGTGTGTACGTGTGTGCACGTGCACGTGTATTTTTCATTTAGGAATGTAATTTTTTTTAGCTGATAGGATTCTATCTGTACATTAACACAACGACCTATTTTTGTATTTTATGCCGTTTTAGTGGTTTTTTTCAATAGATCTATAAAGTTTTAAATTTATTTTTAATTTATTTTTTAGCCTTGAAACCCTTTATATATCGAAGGTACAGCTATTATGCCTGACAAATAGATTTAACTTTATAAAATCTTTTTTATTAAAACATTTGTATTTATGGATTCTTTTGTCGTATATTTGTGGATACAAGGATGAGACGTACATAACATCCTTGCTACTACCACATTTTTTTTTAATTCTTTAAACTAACTAACCATGCTAATCTATTTAATTTTTGTGCTCGCAGTTGCTAAGATTTTCAAGGCTTATATCACTTCTATCTATTCTTAAAATCCTTTAAAAAATTAAAACATGCCATTTGAAAATTTAATGAATTCACTCAGTAAAGAACAAAAAACTGAGGTTCTTGAAAATGCCGCCCTATATGAATATATATTTTTTGATATTAGCGTTGGTGCTGCTATTACATTAGAGTTTTTAGACGACTTTCCAGAATTTGAGGAAAACGGGTATAGCTGTGTTTTGTATGCAGAAGAGTGTTTCAATTTTCTATACGCTGAGAAGTTTATCTAAAAAAGGTTAGTTGTAAGAAAAAAGGTTCTGAGATTCTTTCTTGTGGGTTCGACTCCCACTACAGCTACTAAAAATATTTTACCACAATTTTAAATAAGCTAACTATGAAAATTACAATGCACAGCACGAAATTAGAAAAAAATCCAAACACAAAAACAACGTATCTAAAAGGTGAAACCATAAAAAAGGAAATCACAAAAGAACAGTATCACAATATTACTAATGATAGCACCCTCAAAGCATTTCGAAGGTTTGGGGGTTTTGAATATGCCGTAAGAAGTTACACTTGTAACGGATACAACGTTACAAGATTAACCTCCACAAGTCCAGACAAGCAAACAAAGCACATAAGAGAATTTTCGTTCGAGTGCTAAAAAAGATTAGTTGTAAGAAAAAAAGGTTCTGAGATTTTATCTTGTGGGTTCGACTCCCACTACAGCTACTAAAAATATTTTTCTACCACTTTAAAAAATCTAACTGTTATGATTTTTCCCTCTGAAATGTCAATTTATTTTGACAAGTATAATGCTAAAACGGCTGAGTTCTTTGCACTTCCTTTTTACTGCAAAAATGAGTATTATTTTACTTTGGATTTTTGGTTGGGTAACGACCAAGAACAAATCGAAGGAATAATATATAAGAAAAAAGGTTTTTTAATTATAGAACCTAATAATGATATTTTATATTTTTCAGAACCTCAGCAAGCAAGCATTTTAGATTTTATTAAATCATCTTTCCTAAAATCTAAAAAATGAAAAAATTTACAATTCGTAGACATTTGAGCAAAGGTCAATATTTTGGTTTCTTTCAAGTCAGAGGATATATAACAGACAGTAAACAAGGAGAAGTCCTTTTTTATGTCAATCCAGAAACTCAAAACCTTGTTATGCAAGATTGTATTTTACATAACAAGGTTAACCAAAGTATAAAAATTTTTGAAGGCCAAAATAAAAGGCCTTGTGCCTACATTATTTGCGGCAAAGTTGAAGTAAAAGACGCCACAAGGGTTGAGGGTATAAAAGTATCTTATAACCCGAAAAAAAGTCCAAATTGGACTATAAATAACAAGCCGTCAAATTTTGCGAAGGTCAATAAAATTGAAACATTTGGGACTAAACTTTTTGGGCTCAGTTAAAAAAAATCTAAAAATGTACATTAACAAAAAATTTGAAGATAGAGATTATATATTTTGTCTTGTCTCTATAGCCTTATACAATTTGCCTAATAATGATAGCTCAGATTTTGAGCTATACAAACAAGCAAAAAAAATAGCTGAGCAGCTATTTAACGACTACAGAAAAGACAAAATAAATACAATAGGGTTCGATGATTCGGACACAATTTTAATTTATACAAAAAATTACAAAAAATGACAAACTTAGAAAAAATTGAGTCTCTATTCATAGGAGATTCTATAATAGACCTAAATGGCAAACAGATTGAAAAAATGAAGGAAAATGTATATTATATACATTGTACTTCGAGCGGTTGGAAAACTGCCACAGTTACAAAAACGGAGTTGATTGAAGTTTTTGTGACAGGAAAAAAAGACTTGCTGAGTCTTATTTGGGAGTGATTTTTTTCAACTCCATAGAAAAAGCTGTAAGAAAAAAGGTTCTGAGATTTTATCTTGTGGGTTCGACTCCCACTACGGCTGCTAAAAATATTCTACCACAATTTTAAATAACTATTATGTATACAACCAGAATAATAATAGGCTTAATTCTTTGCCTATTATTGGATCGATCCAACAGAAAAGAGAATAGGTATAGCATAACACTTTGTATCCTAATTTATGGCAGTGTTACACTAATTTTATCACATTTATACACAACTATATAAAATGATATTACCAGCAAAAAAGTTTGACGAAAGTCAAGAGGAAAATTGGCAAGAATATAAGGCCAAATGTAAAAAAAATAATTGCGAGCCTCAAAATAGAAATAATTTTAATCAATTTATTTTGTGTGAAAAAAAGTACGGTTTTGTGCTTTGCGGCACATATTGGAAGTGGGCAAAGCGAAAAAAGGATTTAGAACCGTATAACCCTAATTTTCCCTAAAGGTTAGCTGTAAGAAAAAAGGTTCTGAGATTCTTTCTTGTGGGTTCGACTCCCACTACAGCTACTAAAAATATTTTTCTACCACAATTTTAAATAAGCTAACTATGAAAAAATTGCTATTAATTACTGTTCTAATAATTTGCTTTTTGGGGCTCAGCGAAAAAAGCTATAGCCAAAGTACAAAAACATATTCTTTTACTCTTGCTTTGGGGCAAGCTTCTGAGTTAAATCAACTACCTCAAAATTTGACTGTAAAGAAAATAAAAGGGTCCAGAATTATAGTGGAAATTAAGGTTGTTTCTAAAAATGCAAGTTGCAAAGTTATAGATGCGCTGCAAAAGTCGTTTAGATACGCTATAGACCTAAACGACTTTTCTTTTCCAAACATGGAAAAAAGGGTTTTTATAAATGGAGTAGAAATTTTAGAGCAAATTTTTATAACCGTTTACTATCCTGTAAACTAAAAAAGGTTAGCTGTAAGAAAAAAGGTTCTGAGATTTTATCTTGTGGGTTCGACTCCCACTACGGCTACTAAAAATATTCTACCACAATTTTAAAAAACTATTATGAAAAAGTTGAATGAGTTAAAAAATTATAGAAAGATAGATGCTAGATTCGTCCACCCTAACAACACCAGGGGCGCAAGAATATGTATAGAAGAAAAGAAAAGGTATAACGACTGTACTGTTAAGCGAAAATATTTTTCATGTGGTGATAAGCCACTACAAGAACAAGCTTTTGACATTCTTACTAAAAACGGGTTTAATGTTATCTGCTTAACGTCAAACGCTGAAAGTTACGGGTTCTTATGTGATAATTGGGCAGAAAATTACATAGAAATTAGTGACATAAAAGCCTAAAAAGGTTAGCTGTAAGAAAAAAGGTTCTGAGATTTTATCTTGTGGGTTCGACTCCCACTACGGCTGCTAAAAATATTCTACCACAATTTTAAAAAACTATTATGAAAAATATTAATCTATTGACTATTCAATCTGCTATCGTTATTGATAGCAGCAAAAATACAAACAACACAACTATATTTACATACGTGTACGACCTATCTATAGGATTTAAAAACGGCATATCTTCTAGTGCTAGGATAGGTAAGTTTGTTCACGTAGGAAGCTATGACAGCCTACTACAGGAACAGAAGGAAAAATCCTTAGCCTACTTAGGGCTCAGTAAAAATAATGTAGCTACGATTAAATATAGCTACGATTTTAAAAACAAAAAATATTTTAAATAATTAACTACACTAACTATGAAAAAAATAACATTAGAGTTAAAGGAGTATAAATTTGTCCCTTTAAATAACAATTTAGCTTCTTTTATAGAAGAGCAAAGATTGAATGAAAAAAAGCGAGCCATAGCTTTAGAAAATAAAGAAACTATTAAGAACGGGCTTCTTATTCCAAGGGCTCAAGAATTAATGTCAGCTTTGAATGAGACATTTTTTGATATTGGGTTTGGGGTAGAATCAAGCGATAGCGGAAGCTATATAAATATAGATTTAGGAATGCGTAAGAAATGGCCAAACTATCAAAAAGGCTGGACATTGATGCAAACTAGATTCCGCTTTGTAGTAGAGGTGGACTGCTACAAAAATAATGAGCTTGATATATGGGAATACGGAACTGAAATTTCGATAAAATATTGCGGAGAATCCGGTGATAGATCGTTGTCATTTCGCTTTGTAGAATTTAAGTCCATAGGAGAATTCATGGCAGAATCAGGAGAATATATAAAAGCATATATCCTTCAATACAATAAATATAATAGACGATAGATAGATAAAAACAGGTTTTTTAATTTAATTACAAATATTTTATTAAAAAACTTGTTTTATAAATAAATTTAGACTACCTTTGATTTTAAGAGGATGATACGATAATTATTTCTACCACATTTAAAATACACTAACTATGCAAACTTTATTTTCCACTCCCACAGCTACAGAAGTCGAAGTGAAAACAGTAAGAGAATATATTCTTACTGTTAAGCACAATAATACAAACTTTGTGCAACCAGAAATAAAAAGCAGTCAAGATGCTGCAAATGCATGTAGAAATTTGTTTGGAGACGATTTGTATATATACGAATCATTCTACATTCTTTTACTATCTCAAATGAATAAAGTTACTGGATATGTAAAAATAAGTCATGGAGGCATGAGTGGGACTGTAGTAGACGTCAAATTAATAGCCAAATATGCTATCGAAAGTTTGAGTCCGGCAATAATTCTTTGTCACAATCATCCTTCTGGAAATTTAGAACCAAGCAGAGCAGATAAAGCTATCACTATAAAAATAAAAAAAGCATTGAGCTTTTTAGATGTGGCAGTATTGGACCACATTATATTGGCTCAGGAGAATTATACCTCTATGGCAGATGAGTGCTTAATGGGGTAATTATTAAAATTTTAAATAAACAGTTATGGAATTTTACAAAGTAAAACAAGAAGCCGACCAAATTAGGATAGATCGACCAAAAAAAAGTTGGTTTCTTGTAGCCAATGAATTGATAACAGAAAAAGAGGCTATCTCAGAAGGAATAGTCGAACTTCTGGAGAAACACGCAAACAAAGTAAATATTAATAAATTTTCAACCCACTGGTTTTTTGGTTGTAGATGGGAAGATTAAAAACACTAACTATGTCAGAAGAAGAAAAAAAAGAGTTGTTGACTCTAAAAAATCAACTTTTCAAGGGTGAATCCTTTGTAGTTTTCACCGATAAAGAAAAAGATAGCGTAGAATACATACGCTATACTGAATTACTTAAACAGTATTTCTTAACACTTTCAACTAAATAAGGATGACTAACAAGGAATTAAATAGAGACATTAAGAGGCTAGGAAAAAAGTTTATTTTGTTACAGGCTAAGTTCAATCAAGACATAGTGTCTGTGGAAGATAAGGTAACATCCAATGAGCTTTGGGATAATTGGACAAAAGAGCAAGAGGATATGAAAAAAGAGTTTTCAAGACTCTATGGGGCAGACAAAAGTTTGGCGGTTCTGAATGCTCATTCTCTTAGGGTTTTGATATTTTTAAATTTCAAAATGCAAATAGAACCAGGGCATAGGTTTGGTTCTTGGTTAGATCTAAGATAACAGCTAAGATACAGGTATCAAAAAAAAGGGGTTCGATTCCCCTTTTAGCTGCAATTATTCACATTTAAAGTATAGTTCTATGAAAACATTTAAACGGGCTAATTTGCCCCAAGAAATTAAGTACAACGGCAAATTGTATGTACTTAATGCTAAGATAACAACTGAGTCACAAGCCAAGGCTCAGAAGTGCATCTGCATAAAGGTTTTGTCAGATCGATTAAGAGGAAAAAAAGACCTTCATGGAAAATTCTATAAAAGTAGTGTTTTCTACTTTAGAGAAAAGAGAGAATATGTTGATGCTGGACATAGAGGCGCTAAGAGATACACAGAAAAAGAAGCTCTTGAAGTAATTAGGGGGATACTATCTAATGACGAGCCGTTAAGAAGAGGGAGAGACATTAAAAAAATAACGGATTGCGACTTGCTTGAATTAGGGGCAAATTTCTATTCAATTTACAAAGATTAATTCACATTTAAAAAATAGAAATAATGAAAAAGATTGATCAAGACAATAGATTAATAGCAGAGTTTATGGGGAAATACAATGTCCATGATACAAACGGACATTGGGAGTGCAATAACTGTGGCCACCAATGGTCAGCAATATTAGAAGATAATGAAGTTCCTATAATTCATTCAGATTGCAAACCAGACATAATTAATTTAGCAAAATACCATATATCTTGGGATTGGTTAATGCCTGTAGTGGAGAAGATTGAAAGTTTAGGCTATAGTTATGATAGAATAAATGCCGATATTTTTATAAACACACAAAAGGGAGAAAATGTAATCCCTAATCCTATGGATGGAAACATAATGACAATGCTTCAAAAAACCTATAAAGCAGTAGTAGAATTTATTACATGGTATAATGAAAAAAACAGTTATGCTTCAACCAACAAATAGAATTTTCAGGGACATTGAAAGCGATTACCCTTTTAGGCTGCACTATAACGTAGATAATGGAGAATACTCACTTATCACGGATAAGCCTTTAAAATCGTCCGACCACGCAGAAGGCACAACCGTTAACGGCTGGTATCTTGCCGCTCATTCTGGTGTGCAAATAAAAATAAACGGCAAAAAAGTTATCAAGCTGTTTGCTGGTTCTTTTTATAACTTAAAAGAAGGAGAAAAAGTTACCCACAAAAAATACACAGGCTTCAAAAGATTTTCAAAAGTTTAATTCACATTAAAAAAAACAGTTATGTCAGAAATTGAAAAAGCAAAAAAGATTTTAAAAGACGCTGGATATATCCAGCATTTTTGGACAAAGGAAGATATAGTTGGGCTCGCAAAAGATAGGGGCATAGAATTGTCTAACTCGCAAGTCGATCAAGTTGCTCAGTACTTAGGAAATATCGATGCTAATATAGGAATCAATTGGGATTCGATTGAATGCTATATAGACATGGTTTTAGAGCACGAAAATAATAATAAATAACACTAAAAAAAAAGTTATGGGAATGTCAAGCTTTATGACTACGGATACAGGGAAAAGCATCCCTAATAAATACAATTCTAAGCCAGCAAGACCTGTTTGGCTTCTGAATAGCGAAGGAGAAAAATGGTTTTGCGGTTCCTATGATGGATACTGCACCTACGGAAGAGACATTTTTGTTGTCACTTACGAAATGAACACAGGAATAAAGATCGATGATAATTTACCAGAAGTTTGGGAAAATGCTAGGCAAATAGGGATAAATATGGTTTTTCACCCCTATGTATATACTTATCTGTTTAATGCCAGTCCAGAAGAAAATGAGAGCTTTGACTTTTATGATACTGAGTTGAGAGAAGAGGCTGAGAGAAAAGGGAAGATAATGTTTGAGGATGAGGAGAACTTTGAGATTAGGGTTATACATCCTAATCTGGTGGAAAATGAGGATGAGGAGTGGAAAGAGGTTCTCCTGGTTAGCTGCCCAAATCAAGGGCATTTTTATTAAACAATTAAAAGAAATCATTATGAGAATTATAGAAACAAGAGTTTACACAATAGCAGAGCATCCAAATAAAGAAAAATGTTTTGAATGGATAAGAAACAATTGGCACGACTTGAACCAACATAGCGTAGATGAAATAATCTCCAGCATAGAGGCGTTAAGGGCCAAAATAGGAGGTTGTTTTGATTATTCAATAAGCCAAACTCCACAGAGGGGGGAACATATAACTTTTAAAGATTATGACCACGAAGCATTATGTAGGATTAGTGCTGATGATTGCCCATTAACTGGAGTTTGTTGGGATGTTGATTTGATTATTGGATTAAGAGAAGGTAACGCAAATAAAGTATTAAATTCTTTACATTCAGATACAGAATACCAATATTCAAATGAAGGGTTATTTGAATTGTGTGAAGCAAATGGATATGAATTTGAAGAAGATGGTGATTTAGTATAACGCAGTGGAATATGATTTTTAAACTTTGTTAAAAAAACTAACTATGGCAGCTATGCAAAAATATTTTGAGATTGACGAAATAAAAGAGTTGGTCGATCAAGGAAAAAAAGTTTTTTGGTCGAACATGACTAAAACAGTAACAAAAGAAGGGCAAAAATACATCATCAAATGCGGCACCAAGACTATGGAGCTGGATGAATGTATAGCCCAGGAGTGCTTCATTCTTCCCTTTACTGTAAAAAGTAAGGATGAATATGAGAACTACTTGAATGAATTGGAGGTTAGCGAGGAAAATGAATACATTTTAGGGGGAGAACTGAGAAAAGAGCTTTGCCATAAAAGGCTCTGGGGAGAAGCTTGTAGAAAATTTAACCCTGTAGCATTTGAGGTTGGTTACCAAGAATGGTTGCATCAATAATTTAATCGGACTACAAAAATAAGCTTTGCTTATAAAACCACAGGTGCCAGTTCGTGGAAGTCTTGGTATCCTGTGGTATTTTACAACTCTTTAAAAACGTTAGTCATGGATAAGGACAACAAAATTAACAACAAAATTAAGGGCATTGGTTCTGATGCTGAGAAGAAAGCAACAAAAAAAAAGGATAAAGAAGCACTTGATTTTCAACTAAAAAAAGCTTTAGAAGAAAACGAGAGGTTCAAAATTTACCTTTCTAAGATAAACAATACAGATATTTTATAAAAGTTCCTGTATTGTTATAAATTAGTTGTATCTTTAATAAAATTACAGACAGTTATGAAATGGATATGGATATTGCTTTTGTGCTTGCCTGTTATGGGCATGGCTCAAAGGCCAGTACAATTGTCTTGTCAGATTAAGACAGGAAGATTAGTGCTGATAAAAGGAGACATAAGAAGGACTTATGTCTGGGTTAAAATTGGAAAAAATATTAAGTATTACGGGATTGGTCAGATCGCTGTGATTGACCTGCCAAAAAAAATAGAGAATGAGAAAATTAAGCAGAATAAAAGCGATAGAGTGGTTAGGCTTGCCAGAAAATAGGGGCGTATCCTCTATAATGGCTGAGTGCGATATTGAAAAAAATAAGCTTATCTTTAAGAGTGCGATAGGCAAAATAATTTCTGTTCCATTCTCTGCTAATACTTCTGAGGATTTCTTTCTCCAGGTATTGTCGCATATTATGGTAACAAAATTTAATTACTTTATAAAAAAAGTAAATGCAGATCAGTTTAATTGTCTGCGGTTTTTTAATCCCTACAAAGGTTCGCATGGATGCTTGCAAGATAAGTGGGGGCACAAGTGCCAGATGCATATTAGGCCACGAAATTTTGAGGATTTGCTTGTGTTGATGCATAGAATAGGGTTCGATGTTAAGTTGATTTTTGATGGCCAAGAATATGAAAAAGATATCTTTCATAAAGTTTGGTCAATAACAGCTCTATGATGGATATTTCAGATTTAAAAATAAGGATATTAATATCTTTTAGTGGTGGAGAGAGCTCTGCCTTTATGCTTATTCAGCTATGGAATAGGTATAAAAACAGGCTTGATGTGGAAATATTAGTATGCTTTGCTAATACTGGGGATGAAGAAGAAGAAACCTTGATTTTTGTAGAAAAAGTCTCCAAGGTTTATTCAATTCCCGTTACATGGTTAGAGGCTTATGTTTCTCCTGTAATGGGTTTAGGGGTAATGCCTGTAATTGTAGACTTCGACATTGCATCAAGGGATGGTGCTCCCCTGTTAGATCAATCTGAAAAAGTAGGGGCTTGTGGAATATCCACTCCCCACTGTACTAGGGATTTAAAAATAAGATGCATACAAAAATATGCTAAGGCTTATTTTGAAAAACAACCCTTTTATACTGCTATGGGGATGCGATTTGACGAGCAAATAAGGATCGACTGGGATAGGGCTAATCGAGAAAGGTTTATATATCCTCTTGTAAATACCTTTAGGGTGTACAAAGCAGATGTTAGAACCTACTGGAGAAAGCATAAAGAAAAATATGGATGGAGGCTTAATTTGCAGCCACATCAAGGAAATTGTGTGTTGTGCCATAAAAAAGAAGAGCGGAAGCTTGTAAGGCTTATTCGAGAAAAGCCTTGTAGGGCTATATTTAGAATGACCCTTACTCTTGTGTCAGCTACAGATGAATATGATATGTATAGAGGGCACTGTGACATTTGGGATTTATTAGAAAAAGCGAAGTCGGATACTCCGGAGGATTTATTCTCATCTTTTGGTGGCTCTTGTTTTTGCGGTTAAATAAAAAAAATGCAATTATCTATACTTGAATGCTTGGAAGATTCTTGGAGGTATCAAGACAAGAATGTTATGATAGGACTAAGCGGAGGGATTAATTCTGCTGCTGTTCTGGTGTATCTTGTAAATTACGTACCCAAGGATGAGTGGCCTGACGTTTTGCATTTGTACTATGCTCATTTTGAAGAGCATAGTCCAGATACTATGGATTTTGTATTGGCCTTGGTAAAGTACGCTAAAGATCACTTTAAAAAGGTTGTCTTTGAGATGACTGAAAATAGTGTGAACAGATACTTTATTGATGCTGGTATGATTCCACATCCTACTCGGTCTACCTGTACTGGAATATTGAAAATCTTTCCTATGGCTGAGTATATGCATGACAATAAGATCGATGTAGATTTAGTGGGCTATGTTAGGGAGGATAAGAGTCGCATTAAGCGGCAGAAAAAATACATTGAGTCCAAGAAGAAAAACAGGACTGGCAAAGGGAAGGCTATGAAGAAAAAAGAGCACCCTATAGCCCATCTTAGCGATGAAGATTGTTTTTCCTTGGTTGAGAAGCATCTTGGTCCTGGTGTGGTGCCGGATATATATAAGATAAAATGGAATGACAAAAGGATTATTCCATTCTTGAAGTGCCATAAAGAATTTATACCCCAAGACCAATACAAAGTTGTAATGGCTTATGCTAGGGCTGGGTACAATATAAAAAAACACTCTTACAGGGTGTTTGACCATAATAATTGCTTGCCTTGTAAGAACATGCAAAGCTGGCAGCTATACATGGTAAAGCTTTTCTACCCTAAGAAATTTGAGAGGGCTATAGAAACTGCCGAACAGTTAGGGCAGTTCTGGGGGAGAAATGCTGACGAAATGAGTAGAGCTGGACAGGACGCTTCTTGTTCTTTTTGCCAGATGGATTAACTAAACATCAAGAGCTTGGTTAACTCTTGTTTCCACTTTAATAAGGATTTTTTAACCAAATAAATTTATAGTTATGACTACGTACAACATAAAACTGGATGGGGATACCCTAACAATTGGGTTTAACCCACAAAAACCAGCTACTAACGACACCATCGTAAAAGATGCTCTGTCTCAAATGTCTAATGTAGACTGTAGCGGATTGCCACTTTTGAAAATTTCTGGCCCTGCATCCTTGCCTGTTTCTATGGTTATTGCGCATAGCGTATGCCATATAGTGGGGGCAGTAGCTTGCTACGACCCTAAGCTTGGGAAGTTTGTGGTAGCCATTAGCCATAACCCTGATTACAAAGTAGGGGATTTGGTGTAATTGGCTTGGAGGGGTGCGCATTCCTAAAACGCACATTTTTTAACACTTTAAAATTACAGTTATGAATATCAAAATGTTTAAAAACGGTTGGAGAGAATACAATAAAATAAAGGAGGATAAAGACATGACTCCCCCTACTGATGTTTTAGTTATGTCAGATGGGCTTTTTATTACCTCTGAGGACAAAGAGGCAGTAAAAGAATACATTAACAAACTTCAAGCAAAGTACGAATGCTTTGCATCATCTCCTATTGCTGAAGAATATGCATGGTACCAGTCACTTCTTAGAGAGCGCAGCGCAGAAGGCGCATCGTATGAGTCCTTGGCATCTATTAATGAACAGATTAGAAAGGTGCAGCAAGAAGCGGAAAAATTAGGGATAAAGCTGTGAATATCCTTAAAATATTAACTGTGCTCATGCTCCTACCCTTTTACTCCATAGGGCAGAAGTATGAGCATGTTAAAAAATATATTGATAGGGTTATGCCCTATGCTGTTCTTGTGCAGCAAAAATACAATGTTCCGATTTGCATTACTATTGGGGTGGCTGCTATGGAATCTGGATGGGGAAGATCTAATGTATCCAAGGTTCATTGCAACCATTTAGGACTAAAAGGGTCAAAAGGTTACATGAGCTTTGGCTCGGATAAGGAAGGATTTTTGTATTTTGGTAGACTACTTGGTAATAGTAGAAGATACAAAGGGCTACAGTACATAAGGGACTACAAGACATATTGTATCGAATTGTCTTGTCTTGGATATAACAAACGGGAGGAATATGCTCCTGGCTTAATTCAACTGATCGACCAGTTTAACCTCAACGAATTATGAAAAAAATAGTTCTCAGCTTATTTAACGGGATGAATTGCATAGGATGCGCTCTTGATAGAATTGGCATTGATGCAATTATTTATGGTAGCGAGATAGATAAGTTTGCTACCCAAGTTTCAGATGCCCTGTTTCCTGATACTGTAAATTTGGGGGATGTTAGATCGGTTATACCTGCTATGGAGTTGGAGTTGTTGTCTGGGAATATAGACACTATAGACATTATTGCTGCTGGTTCTCCCTGCCAAGGGTTTTCTTTTGCTGGCAAGCAATTGAATTTTGAGGACGAGAGAAGTATCTTATTTTTTGAGTTTATAAAGATACTTGAGTGGTGCCGGGTTAAAGTGAACCCTAATGTCAAGTTTCTTTTGGAAAACGTTTCCATGAAAAAAGAGCACCAAGACATTATTACTCGCTTGGTAGGAATCGAACCTATTGTGATAAACTCTAACCTTGTTAGTGCTCAAAACCGCAAGAGGTTGTACTGGACTAACATAGGTGCCACCTCAGCTAATTTGTTTGGAGTTTTAGAACCAGGTATAAGACAACCTAAGGATCTGGGAATAACTCTCCAAGACATTCTCCAAAGCAATGTGGATAAAAAGTATTATTTAAGCCTAAAAGGTATTGACTTCATAACTAAACCTATGAGGTTGGCTAAAAAATACACTGCCATTAATGGGAAAAAGAGTTTGACCTTAACAGCTAATGGTCAGAAAAACTGGACAGGAACTTTTATAAGTGACAGGAAAGGTAATGTAAAAAACAACCAAAACAAGGCTTCGTGCCTAACGGTTGGGGGCAATGGCAATGGCAATCATAGTGACATGGATGTTATTGTTTTTATTCAACAAAAAGCCAGAGGGTTTAACAAAGGAGGAGAGCATTCAGAAAAAGCTCCTACGCTAACCTCAAACTCTTGGCAGCAAAACAATCATCTACATTTCGCTGACACAATCCGAAGGTTGACTCCAAGGGAATGTGGAAGGCTGCAAACTTTTACTGAAGAAGAGCTGGATGTTATACTCAATTGTGGAGTAAGCGATAGTCAGCTATATAAAATGTTCGGAAACGGATGGACTGTTTCTGTTATTTCTTGGATATTAACACACTTGCTATGGACAACAGAAAGAAAGTAAACGACTTAATTAGTAGGGCTTGGAATGCTCTACAGGAGATTGGTTTTGTGGAAAAGACAGATCTTGACGAGGGTTTTGAATTACTTGCGAGAGGCAGGTTCCGGATTATGATTTCTAAACAGAACAAATCTGGGAAAACTACAGATGTGTACCTAAATAACTGGATAACGTTTATTCGGTACGCTGTACATAAAGCCAAGTTTGAACCCGGCATTTGGGATTACAAGATGAAAAGGATTTATCACAAAAAATGTATTCACACAATAGTCTATGAAAGAAACTGAATCGCTATCTCTTATGAGTCAATTTCAGTTTAGTCCCGATGGTAACGTAGAAGTTATGATTAATCTGGGTATAAATGGCTCGTACATTAAACTTATGTTTTACTTCAGAAAGGACGAGGAGGGTTTTCTTCTCTGCGACTACTACAAAGAATTTCTCCCTGGAGAACTAGGAAGAAAAGTTCAAACTATAATTAAGGTGGATGTTCGCAAGCTTGTAGATAATAGCAGCATAGGTGTTGCCATTGACGAGGCTTGGATGGGGCACTATAGAGATGAAGTCCTAGCCAAGCAGATAGCTGCAAAAGAAGAAGATCTGGCAAGGCTCTGGGGTCTTAGAAAGCAGATGACTCCTTCGTATAAAATTATTAAACAAGCCCCAACGGCCGAAAAATAAATAAGGATGAAATCAAAAATTTTAGAACTCCTAGCCACTAAAGAGGGCAAAAATATTGTCCTAGCTTTGGAGTTGGCCAAGGGGCAAAAGATTGAGTTAGGGGCATTGGATTTATCTTTTGCAAACCTAAAAGGGGCTAACCTAAAAGGGGCTAACCTTATCGGGGCTAACCTTAGAGGTGCTGACCTAGAAGGGGCTAACCTTATCGGGGCTGACCTAGAAGGGGCTGACCTTATCGGGGCTGACCTTAGAGGTGCTGAACTTAGAGGGGCTAACCTAGTAGGGGCTAACCTTAGAGGGGCTAACCTAGTAGGGGCTAACCTTAGAGGGGCTAACCTTAGAGGGGCTAACCTATTCTTAGCTGACCTCAAAGGGGCTGACCTAGAAGGGGCTAACCTTGAAGGAGCTAACCTTAAAGGCGCTGATCTTAGAGGTACAATTTTAGAAGGTTTAAAAATAAACCAAGCCCCAACGGGCGAAAAAAAATAAATCATGAATCCAAAAAATATGACTAGGGTAATTGTTCAGATAGGGCAATTTGTAGATTTTGCTTTCTACAAAGACGGTTTATACAAAATAGGGAAAGACTACTATAAACCTAGTCAAATAAATAGTTGGGCTAGTATTAGCCAACTAAAACAATTTTTAACCCATGCCCCAACGGCCGAAAAAAAATAAGAGATGGATTTTAAAAAACTAGAGATTAGCCCCAACAAAATTAGTTGGGAAACCAACAGCAATTTTATTGTGTATCAAACAGAAGTTTTAAATCACGGGGAATATGTATCCGTACTAAAAAAAACCCTTATACATGGGGAAATCAAAAGTGTTGATTTAGTCCATATTCCAAATGCACTACTAGACAAAATAAAATTTTTAAACCAAGCCCCAACGGGCGAAAAAAATAATTATTAGAAGGGTTATTAGAAGGGTTATTAGAAAAAGCTCTAACGGGCTAAAAATAGACGAAAACCAATTTTAGAAGGAACTATTAAGTAGCTTGATTCACACAAGCAGAAAAAACTCGCAACGATTATTCGCTGCGAGTTTTTTTTTATTTACTAAAACGGTAGGTCATCTGCCATATTAACCTCTTCTTTGTATGTTCCATCCTCTTTTAATAGGAATGCTTTGTCTCCAAGGCCGTTAAGGTAGCCCTGTAAATTACTTATCAAGAGCAGCTTTGTGTCAAAGTCTGGAATATCCGACACTATTCTCCTGGCTATCAATCCCCAGTTATCAATAACAGATTTCTCTGTTTTGTAAGTATTTTTTACCCCCTCAAGTATTTGGTCCGATTTGCTCATTTCCTTTTTGGGAGCATTAGAAGTATTAGAAGCGTTATCACCTATCACTTGAGCTGAAGTCCATTTCTGTCCTGTGAATATTTCGTAGATGTTGTGAATTTCGTTTTCAAAAAACTCATCTCTCTCAGATCGATCATAGGAATACTCTTGTATTCCCATTGCGTCCTTTTTGGTGGGAGTTTTTATTGTAGCAGGTACAGATTGAAAATCCTTTGTTTCTGGATTCCACCCATACTTCCACTTAATCAGGTAGTCTTTTGTTTCCCCTCCATTGTATAGGAAAATCTTTAAGTACCCATCCTTCTCCCATACAGACACTTTAATAGTATGTGGGTTTTCTACAGACGAAAGTGAGTTAATTAGCTGGTCAGTGTTTCTGTTGTCCCTTCTGAGGGATAGTATCATTTCTTGCGGATCTGAGTCTGGGTCAAAAAATGTAATTTCATAAGACCAGTAGGCTCTCCACTTGTGGTGAGGCTGTGGCTTATTTAGTTTTTTGACTATGTTGGTGATTTGGCCGGACACGGCTCCTATAAAATGTTTTGTTCCGGACTTTGTGTAGCACAAGCCTTTTTTTTTGTCCTTGTCTGAAGGATCTGTGATCTGGAGATACATTCTCTTCCCTCCTTCTTTTAGTGGTTCTAATCCCATTATTTATCAGTTTTTTGTATGCTTGGTAGCATGTGAATTAATATATATAGTGCTTTTGTTATTTCTCTGAAATTGGGGGATAGGGAATAGTAGACGTATCTTTTGTTCATCCCATCTCTCTTTTTAATCAGGATGCCAAGCTTAGTTAGCCTCCCTAGTGAGATCGATACGTGTGGCTGTACATAGCCATAAGTATCAACCAAGTGTGCGTTTAGGTCTGAGCACCAGAGAAAATCGTTTCCTCTTAGTCGCTCTTTACAGAAATGCTTTATCATCGATTGGTTTATTTTTGGTCCAAAAGCTGCGAATAGGTGCTTGAACTTCCCCATATCATCCTCTTTCATATCCCTTACCGACCTTAGTCGGTTTGCATAGTTATCATCCATTTTTTATTGTTTCTATAATTGATAATAAAGTTTGTCTTGTGGAAAGAAGTCTATCTCTTAATGATTGAGCATAATCCTCAAGCTCTTTGTTGTCTTTAGCCCAATAGTAACCTTTATTGGATGCGCAGATAGGCTTCTTTTCAAATCTTAAATAGGCAATCATTTTTCTGATCCTTGCACCCGTTACTGTAGTGTTGAATCTTTCGCCAATGTTATTGGCAAGCTGAGAGCTAGGGATTGAATTTTCCTTGCCCACATAGTTTATCAACATGTCGTTGAGAAGGGTAGCCCATTTTTTTTCCTCTTGACTTAATGGCTCTAATTGGCTCATCACTTTTTTCTAGTTAAAAAATACCACTTCAATTTTGCATCTGATATTATGTCAGATATTGAATTGGCCAAGGACAATGATAAAATACATAGTGCAGCACCCTCTATAAAGGGGTTTGCAAAAATGTCTATATCGTAGACCTCTTTTATGTGTATCAGCAAATAGTTTACACCTCCCACTACTGCTGCTGATAATATATTTATTATCATAGCTCAGGCATGTTGTACTTTTTCTGGCATTCAGAAAAAAGCCTTGCAGCCTCCGCTTTATCAACTTGCCCCAAGGCATCTACATGGGATAAAAATTTCATGTATTCATTTTCTTTGCCTTTTGGTGTGATGGCAACATTGTATTTATTTGCATGTCGGCTAATCGCAGACTTTATCTGCGATACTGTTTTATATTCCCCTGAATACGGAACAAGAACTGTATCAGTTGTTCCCGATTGTTCCGCATAGCCTTTAGTGTATTCCACACTGTTCCGACTTTCGGAAGTTTTGTTCCACTTTCGTTCCCGATCATTTCTGGAACTTTTGTTAAATGCTTGAGCATTATCTGTTCCGCTAAGTTTGTTAAACAAACTGTTCTGTTTTTTCAAGGACTCTGCCTTATCTGATGCAGATATTCCTGTGTTCAGAACAGTTTGTACAAACTTTATGAACATGAATAGGACAGTGCCTACTATGCCCAGCCAACGTAAAATGGATATACTCAATTCCATTTTTCTGTCAAACATGCCTTGCAGTCGATCAGTTTCCTGCATGCTCGCAATTTCCATCCTGGAGGATGATGATTGAGCGAGAGAGATTGAATGCTCTTTGTCTCTCTGAACTCTATCGTATTTTTTTTCATATGCATCCACCTTAGATGCAGAGTCTTTTTTTGCTCTTTCCACCCTAGATATGAACTTATTTCTACTGTACATTGGGTGCGAATATTTCTTTTTCGCTGCAATCACAAGCTTTGCCCCTTTGTCTTGCAGCTTTTTAAGTTCTTTTTTATCGGCATATTCCGCCTTCTCTAAGTCTTTGTCATAAGACTCGATTATTTTCTGGAGAGTTAAGTGAGCTTGAAAAGCTTTTGATAAGTCTTGTTTTGTCGAGTCCTGTGTATTGGTTAGACTCATCATTACTGGCACCTCCGCAGCACTGTACGAAAATGCTATTGATATAGCGGCCACTGCCATAGCGATAACAAAGAGAGAAACACCTGCCAGCCTCATCCACCCATTGCCGGGTGCCTTTTTGTCTTTTTTGAACCTACCTTGGACCCAAAACCTAGCCCATAAAGGGAAGGTCACTCCTAGGAAAACGTCAAAAATGACGAAGAGAAACACCACTGCCATGATGCTCAAAAAGGAAGCTATGGCCAAGGGAAGAATGCCCTTGAAGATTGAGTAGGAGAGAAGATAAGTGTAACCCGTACTCGTTAACCCTCCTATCAATAAACATCCTCTTGATGCAATATTGGCAATGGTATTAAACTCTTCTAAACCATCTGCACTTTTGGGACTACTGAAACTAATATCCCATAATTTCTTTAAACCCTTGAAGGGGCTTATTATAGTTGTCATATCCATTTTTATCCATTTTAAACTGTAACTATTACAAATATACAAAACTTTTATTAAAAAACAAGTATAACTGTCGTATATCTACTCTCTTCGGCCATTTTGCTTCTCATAGGCAAACTTGGCTGTGTTTACTAGCATTTGAGAATACTTCTTCATTATACCCTCATCCATTATTTTTAGAATATCCTCTGGATTATCGTAGAAGCCAAACTCTGGGAGTATCGCTGGGCACCAAGTTTTTGAGATCATGGTAAAGTCCTTCTCTCTATCAGGGTCACCATCTTGAAGGCTATTGCGCATCCTCATAGGCAGTACTCTAATTTGGTTGTATAAGTGAGTGGCATACTGGTCGCTTGCCGTTTCTCCTCTTGTTGTGTAAACCTCAAACCCTGTTGCTTTATGAGAGGAAGAAGCGTTTGAATGCAACTCTAAAAGAAGGACTATTGGGTTTTCCTCTTTGTGTATATGGTTTATCTTAGCTACTTGTTTGGAGAGTTTTTTGTCCTCCCATGCATGATGTATTTTAACGCAAGGGATATTTATGGTCCAAAGACCTTCGTACACAAGGTGTGCAATTCTCCTGTTCCATACTCCTTCGTAGAAAACCTTCTGGCCACCTGCATTTACGTCATGTAAATCTATTGGCAGTGATAAAGGAAAGGCAAACTGCTTACCTCTCGTTGTGTATTTATTCGTATGTGGATCAATACCTCCATGACCTGCCCTAATAGCTATTATTGGCTCCCCCTCGCTTATTATCCTTCTAGAGTCGGATAGTTTGCTTTCTTCTAGGATTTTATTCATTGTCAACAGGGCTTCGCCTAAAAGTTGCTGTATTCTTTTTAATCCTTCCATAATTTTTTGTTGTTGTTTTAATTAACTATATTTACAATCTGTCCTTATCCAGGGTCACATAACTGTAATTTCCAAAGCAAGTAGAACCTCATCTACTTGCTTTTTTATATATATATTAGTTTTCTTGTGTATTTATTTATTCGCCCTAGAAGGGTATGGATGTTATAACCAGACACCTTGGCCAGTAGTCGAATAAGCTTCTCTCTTTCGTATCCATTTGGGTAATGGGCTATTGCGCCCAGGCACGTATCTGTTTTTTTGTCCTTTTGGCCCTCTGCTGAATCCCAAAGCACCTTGACATGGCATAGTACTTTTAGGTGATCTGTCATATCCACTCCGTAGTCCAGTGCCAAGGAAGCTGGGTCTTGCCCTTTTGGACCTTGTAGTGGTTTTATGTGTATGCTGTGCTTCCAATGCTTTGTAATTATATTAGCCAGGGCCTTGTCTCCAGCCTTGTCTCCATCTGTTAATACGTAGTTGTAGTCTACGTACTTGGATATTAACTTGGCTTGCTCGTCTGTGAATGAGGTACCACAAAACCCTACTGCGTTTTTACAATCTGCTCTTGCGATTAAATTCACATCTGTATACCCCTCAAACAATATAGCATGTTTGAGTTTTTTAATTACTTTTAGATTCTGGTGTAGTCCATAGAGGACTTCTCCTTTTCTGTATGCTAGGGTTTCTGTAGTGTTTACATACTTGGGCTTCCTTCCTTGGGTGTAGACCCTTCCAGCAAATCCAACTAACCTTCCTGTGTGGTTTCTTATTGGAAATATAATGCGATCCTTAAAAACAGGAGAACCATCCTGTTTTATTAATTTTGCTTTCATTAAGGATTCTTTGTTGTAGTCAAGTGCATATTTGCTTGGAGCAAAACCAATCTCCCACTTGTGGACTAGATTCTTGGTGTATCCTCTGCCATGTAAATACCACTGTGGCTTTTTAGCGGTTTTAAAGTGCTCTCTAAATACAGTTAGAGCATATTCGTTGGCCAATACTACTTCTTGGCTATCGTCTTTTATGTCTGGGCTTGTTTGATCTAGCATTCTTACGGGAATAGCATTTCGTGCTGCAATTAACCTTGCTGCGTCTGATGGGCTTTTGCATGACCTTTCCATCTCTTCTACAAAAGTGAATATGTCTCCACTTTTTCCGCAGCCAAAACATTTGTAATTTTGCTTGTTCTTCTGTGGGAATACCTTAAAGGAAGGTGTTTTTTCTGTGTGGAAAGGACAGGAGGCTTCGTATGTGGCTCCTTTCTTTTTTAAGTTGACATAACCTCCTATTAGGTCTTGGATCTCCACATTATCTTTGATTAATTGGAAATCGTCTGGATGTAATCTGCACATATTTTGTGGTTTAATACAAATATCGTATATTTGTAGTGGAAAAAAGTATATATGCCTATGTATGTAAACGCAACGACATATCTATTTATAGAAAGCCAAGCAATTTATTGTTTGGTTTTTTTCTTCTTTACTACTTGAGTTCTTGCGTAGTTTGACCAATAAAAAAAGGACTTATTTATAAGCATTGTTGCTCCATCTCTTCCGTGCTCATTTGTCGATTTATTGTAGCCCGTAAGAGTTTTAAATAAATCGCTTGGCAGCTTGGTTGGCATCCTAAGCTGTGTGTATGGCACCTCTTTTGGCTCACCTTTTTCTAATATTGGCTTACCTTTGAACTTGGCTATCTTTGGATACCTGTCTCTTTTTGATGGAGCGATTTGAACGGTAGCGACACCTAACTTCTCTAACTTAGAGCATAAGGTTTTTGCAAGCCCCTTGTTCTTGCCCACGTTACTCCCCATTGTTATCCATTTTCTTGCTTGTTTTAGCAAGAGGAAGTTTTTCTTTGGGTTCTTTTTGTAGCTTATTTTGGACCACACATTAGTAACGTATGCCACCAATGCCTCTCCAGCTCCATATACATTAGAATCCAAATCTGAATTTTCTACAACAGCAATTAAATCCCAGTCAGAGCTTGCTTGATATTCTAATATCAAATTCAAGCAGTCAAATAGATCCATCGAACTTATATTGATAAACTTCTTTTCTTTTGGTAGGTATTCCGCAACTCCTGTATTATTTCCTATACCTACATCTATCCCTAGTATTATTTCTCTCATATATCCGGTATGAATTGATCAGAAGTAATGTCATTCTTTAGTTCTGACCAGTTAAAGTCAGAGCTCTCTCCTTGAGAGGACCTGTGGGTGTCATTTTCATACCCAAACTCCCTCTCTGTGTATTCTGCTACTCTTGTATATTCTGCCTCAAAGAAGCAGCGTATCGTTTCTAATGCACCTTCTCTGTTTTTGGCATATATCTTCTCCAAAACTCCTTTGAGTGAGTTTCCTTCTTCGTCCTCAAAAATATCATAGTACTCTGGTCGGTAAGCAAAGGCTACGGAATCAGCGTCTTGCTCTATCCCTCCAGAACCTCTAAGGTCTGAAAGTTGTGGTCTTTTACTTCCACCTCTTGTTTCTACAGATCGATTCAGCTGACAAAGAAGAATCACAGGTATCTCTAACTCTAGGGCTAATGCCTTTAGGTTTCGAGTTATAATAGAGATTTCTTGCTCTCTATTATTTCCTTTGAAGGCTGACATTAGCTGAAGGTAGTCTATAAATACCCTTCCTAATTTCTTGCCTTTCAATTTTAACTCATTCTGTATCTTGAGGCACTTGTCTTTCACGTACCTCCAGGTTATAGCTGGTCGATCATCTATGTATGCATCGCTTGCATGTAGTTCGTCTTGGAATTTTTGATACTTTCCTTTTAACTCAGGAGTCTTTAGCCCGTTGTCATAATCCTGTCTATTAACCCTGTATCGGCTAAAAAACATTCTTTTAACTAACCTCAATTTAGGCATTTCTAAGGAAAAATAAGCACTTGGCTCGCCTAAATCAAATACTGCATAATTAAATTCGCAGATAGCATCTGCCGTTTTACCCATGCCGGGTCTACCAGCTTCTACGTCAAGGTTCCCTCTTTGCCTTCCTCCAATAGTTTGGTTGACTTTATGGATCGGATGCATTAAGCCAGGGAACTCTATCCCTTTTTCTATCCTATCCAGTGTTTTGTCCAAGTCTTTGTCAAAAATATTTGACAACTCAAACCCACATGCCATTGTATCTTTTATTCCATCGTCAAAGTCCAACTCTGATTTGTATGAAGATATAAGCTCGTCAGCATCCTCTATGTCCACCTTGTATGATTGTTCTATAAACTGATTAGCCTGTTGCCAAGCCTTTCTTAGTTTATATGCTTTTGCCACCCTATCTCTCAAAGATACGGATGTTTCTGTATCCTTTATCCCTAGGGTTATACTTTGTAGCCAAGCTTTCCCTCCCCACTCGTCTAAGAAGTCTTGTCCTAGAAGGGCTGCTACAATATCTACACCTATAGCCCTGTTGGTTTCAGAGAGTGTTTGGCATACTTCAAATACTGCTGCGTACTCCACAAGGTAGAAGTACTCTTTACTCATCCCAGAGCACTCTGGAAGCACTATGTTTGGGTATAAAAGGATTCTTCCGATTAACCCTTGCTCTGCAATCCTGTCGTGCCTTGGAGCTTGTTGGTGCAGCAAGTGGGAGAGAAGATCTGGCTGCTTGGCTATTATTACTGGCAGATCTTTAGAAATGTTGTACTGAAATATTCTCGCTTGGTTTTCGTCCAAGCCCATGCTTTCAGTGTATTTCTTAGTTAGGGCTATAAGTGCGTGTTGCTTCATGCTTTTATTTGGATTTTTAAGGCTTGGTAGATACTTTTTGCGGAAGGCCTGTACTTCATTATCGAGTACAGAGCTTTCATTAGGTCCTCTTTTGATTTTTTTGTAGGGAAGGACCACTCCAAGGCAACCAATTCCATTTCTGTAATAGGTGTATATCTCGAAAGGGCTTCCTTGTGGGATTCTATTACCTTCAAAAATTGATTCATGTTTTCCAATATCTGATCCCCAGACTTACTCCTAAGCTTACTAATAGGGATTCTTAATTTTTGGGCCATTTCAGGGCTTTTCTCTTGGCTATTTAGGAAAACTACCTTTTCTTGCTCTAAGGTTGTAGAATGTAGTGATTTTTGAACAATAGGCTTATTTTGGTAGACTTTATGTTTCTCGTTTCTCTTAGACCTCTCGTATCCGTTCGATAGCCAAGTTATGAAGTAGCCCTCAAGCTCTAAAAAGGTAGAAGCTCTCTTTTGTCCATAATTCTTTAATTTCTGGATGAAGGTTTTTTTGCATTCCTCAAATAGCTCTAAGGAAATCGAGTAACCTGTTTTCTTTATGCATTCCTCTATTTTCCCATCCCACCCATAAAAGAGGTTCATATCTTGCTGGGCCTTTACTGGCATGTTTCCGTAGAACCCCCCAAAGGGTCCAAGATTGGAATTGTAAACTGTCTCTGATTCGTCAACTAATTCTTCTTTAGAGGAAGTCTTTTTCTCTTTAGAAATAGTATTATTAGTATTAGTATTAATACTTGTATTTATATGTTCTACATTTTTGTGTACCCCCCCTCTACATTTTTGTGTACCCCCCTCTACATTTTTGTGTAGGGGTGCATTACCCATTATGGCGTACATTTTTCTTGATACTCCGTTGTCGTAAACAACTTTAATGTGCCCCCTTTTTCTTAATACAGAAATCCATCGAGAGATGGTGTTGGGCTCTACCTCGTATAGGTCAGCAAAGTATCGGTTGTTGGCGTAGCAGTAACCCTCTTTTCCAGAGAGGGCTGTTATTTCTGTGAATAAATACCCGGCACTTGCTGGTACTTTTTTGTCGTACCTTACGCTTGCTGGCAATATCCCATAGTAGTTTGGTTTGTCCTTCATAGTTAATTATCCCTCTCATTAAACACTTCGTAACTGTAATTGATGTTTTTTAACAGGTCATCATAAACCTTCAATTCCTGATACTCCTGTGGAGTGACCATTATAAATCTTCTCTTCACTTCAAACCCCAAAAAATAAAGACCATCTATATCTTTTAATCTTTCTTGCAGAAAAGGAAAGTAGTCAAATTGGTAATTATAATTTCTGCTAGAAGTGCATTCAAAACTTAGAGAGCAGAAATACTCATTACTGTAGCCTAACCACATCAAGAGCATAGGTTCTGTTTTAAAGAAAATCATAACTTTTTATAACACCCATTAAAACGGGTTTTATACTTTTGTTATAAAAAATGGGGGCAATCGCAACCCCCTACCAAAATTCACTCAAAGAATCGGTTTTAAAAAAATTATTTAATGCGATTGTTATTGTCCCTATAGCACCAATCATACAAAACGGATACTATGGAAGCTATGGCCAATATAATTATTCCTATTTTTACTAAACACATAATACTGTTTTTTATAAAATAAAAAAGCCCCAATACAATGTATTGAGGCTTTGGCGCATAACCTCAAAGTGCTGGAGGATTTGAAGCATACGCAGAAGAAGTGGCCTATTAAAGTATTATACAACCTCTTCGCAGAGATCTTTATACAGCAGCGCACTATAGCGTTAAAGTCTTTGTTTCCAGCAAAAAAACTTTTTATTTTTAATTATTAACTTTTTCTAAGAGAAGAGTAGGGGGGAGTCCTACCACAGACTTTACCCCCTAAAACTAACTATTAGTTCAAAGATAAGTTTCTTTTAGTTGAAATACAAGTTTTTTATAAAAAAATTTGTATTTATATTGGCATTGCCGCTTGTAATGCTGCTATTGTCTCTGTAACCTCATAGGTTTCGTGAGATCCTTTCATGTGAATTAGCGTATTACCAGCAGGTACAGCAGGGTCTTTGGAAATCATCTCCTTGATAGTGTGGTCCAATAGAATAAACTGCGTATTGGTCTTGGGAGGAACAGCTACAACTGTTACACTAACTAATCCAAGATTTGTCGCTGCACCTTGATAGCCTAGAATAGTAGCCAAGTTCTGTGATGCAAATATCCGGTCTTTTCGGTACCTGGTTACCAATAGTGATCCCCCTGGATCATCCAGTATCTTCCATAGACTGTGGGTGAACCAAATTTCTTGATTGCCTGTCTTGGTGTTGGACACTGAGATCATATTTAGGTTGTAGCCAGTTGTGTCTTGCTGGGCAAATATCGCTGTTATAGTCTCAGTAGGACTAAAGCTGTCTTGAGAATTAACCATACATACAACTACATCGTTAGTTGCTGCATCTTCAACAATATGGCTAATCTGCTTATTGTCTATTAGTATTGCGCCTTTTGTTGGATGCGTTAATGAAATGAACATAATTTTAGTTTTAAAGTTAAGCCACCTTCTGAAGAGCTTTTTGTTTTTCTTCTTGCTCGGCCAATTTTTTGTTTCTGGGGTTATTTGCTTTATCTGTCAACCTCTTTTGAAGTTGCTTGATTTCTTGTAATATAATAGATCGTTCCATATTTTCAAAAATTTGGGGAAACTTTAAGTCTTGAAAGACATTACAAGTTCCTTAATTGACATAATTAGGTTTTGGGTTTTTTCTTGTCCTTTCTCTACATCATCCATAACGCTAACAACATCTTTCAAGGTGTCCAAATACTGTACCTCTTTGTCTCTTACTTCCTTATTTAAGACTTGAAGTTCTTCTTTGTGCTTTTGCCTATCTTTAGATGCTTCTTTTCGGATAGACTTATTGTCTTTCCAAAGTACATACAAAGCTAATCCCATTACTACTACGACAGGAGCTTGCTGTAACAGCCAAGCTAAAGTTGCTGGTGTGCTATCCATTATTGTTTTTTTTTTCGCAACGGGACGTTATGCGAATGATTGTTTTATATTTTTATATTGGTTTAGTTCTATTTACTCTCCATCTATAATAATAGTTGTGTACGTATCTACTATTTCTTGACTAAAGTATGGCTTTGAATTGAATCCACCGCCACTCCATACGCCTTGTGATAGCATCCAATCATTAATCTCTTTGTTATTAGACTTAACAAAAGGCTCGATCATAGGGTTTATCTCAGAAAACAAATCTACTCGATCAACAGTAGATAATTGATACCCAACAGTTAGAGTAGCTTTTCCCACTCTAACTCCCCTTGCGGAGATGCTTTTCTCTGCATGTTCTTTAAAGTTCTCCCAATCTTCTTGCTCGGTTACTACTGTTACTCTTAGCGCCTTAGAAACAACATGCCTCTTTGCAAGAATTAGCTTTTCTTCTGCACTGCAATTTGCCCATTTGTCTGCTTCTGAAGTGCCTATTTTTTCTTGAAAATCTTCTGCAACTTCTTTTGTTATTCTAACGTAATCCCAGAGCTTCTTCCACCAACTGTCCATGTTTGTTATTGTTTTAGGTAACTCAGTGTACCCACTTGGGGCAGGCGTGGCATCATCTTGAACCTTTATTGCGGGAATAGCTTCATTATCTTCTATGTAAAGTTTCATGTCTTTTGTTTTTTATCCTATTCTGTTACTTGGCCTCCACCTTAGAGAAGTGTGATCGTACCAAAAAATTGCAAGTTCGTTAGGTTTAATTGATTTATCCATACCATCTCGCAGAAGAATCCTGTTTGCGGCTAAAGAGCCAGAATCGTTATCTAAGAACTTTAAATCGAATCCTGTGTTTATATTAGAGATAGAAAACTCCCTAGCGACACCAACCGCAGGTGCTAAGAATCCTGATATTTCCCTATTGTTTGCATCTATATCTTGTCTTACTCTATTTGATGTTGCAAAGCCAGTAGGGTTGTAGTCATTAGCAGTTGCCGTTAAAGTTGATGGAGTTATAATAGGTCCTGTAACTTGTGTTAAACCTATTGAATTGGCATAGTCGAAGCAATCTGCAGCCACTCCCGTAGGATCGTATGTAGCTGCAAGCATATCTCCAGCTCCTCCACCACCCCAAGAAACACCTCCTGTATTAGTGTAGTGTAGTCCAGTATCTAGGTCTACATACTCACTCCCAAGGGGGCTTGCATGGTCTGGTGTGCCATTGCCATGCTGAAAGACTATATCTCCATGCGACTTGGTTATTAAATTTGTTGTTGCCATTAGTTAGTTGCTTTTATAATTATTTCATATTGTGCATTCCATGTAATGTTAGCTCCTAGACCAGGTGTTATGCCTGTAACGTCTATGTCTACATCACCACCATTAGCGGTGAATGTTACTGAACCTGATGATAAATTAGGTCCACTAAAGTGAGATACTACATCTACTTGATTTACCGTAGCAACTCCAGCTATTACATGTACACTTAAAGCAACTATCCACGTAGCAAAAGAAAAGTTGTCATCACTTTTAGCAGAAAGCTTTACTTCTACTAAGTGCATCGATTCGTCTGTTAATGTATCTATCTTGTCTATCTCCGTAGGGGTAGCATCCGTTGTTAATACAGTAGAATGATAGATGCTATCAAACCCTATTCCTTTATAGGGAGATTTAAGTGTTACTATATCATTGTTAGTATCTACTACAATTATGTCTTGACCTTTAACATCGTCACGAAGTCTCCAAGAGTTTGCGATGTTAGTGACAATTTTATGAATAAAAGCGCCACCTTGGCTATCAATCTCTGGATTAGCAGTTGTTACAAAGTTTAACTCATCATCGAAAGTTACCTTATCTCCAGCTAAATAATGTCCTTCTGTTTTATTTACTTTTCTTTGTGCCATCTTATATATCGTTTATTGTTTGTGGTTGCCACTCTGGAGTAGCTAATAGTTCTGTTATCCCCTCATAGGTAAACTCAGGAACACCTGCCAAGCAGCTATGGTTAGCTGTGTCTCCCTCTGGTAGCTTGCACACAAGTTTAGTATTATCTAAATTAGGGTGTACATATAAGTCTCCGAACACCACCTTCTCTATCTCTGTAAGGAGGGGACTTGTTGTACTTGGTGTAAAATATCTACTATTATGGTGTGCCATATTTTTATTATACTGGACAATCATCTACTCTATCTCCTAGTTGTAAGCCATTAGATATAAATGTAGAATTGCTTGTCAAATCTGGAAAATCCCAAGTTGAACCGTTGTAGGTGGCTGTTGCTATATCTGGAGCAGCTACTAAATTAGCTCCTTGCGTCCACGTTGTACCTATGAGACCAAAATTATATTCTGTTACTACATCTGCTGGTGTAAGTTCAATATCCCAAGTCCTCATTTGGCCATGATTGCCTCCTACAAAAACTGTAGGTAATTGCGCCCCAATCAAAAAGTTTTGTGCTGTAATCATTGTACCTCCAATAGGAAAAGAGTTCACAATTGTAGCCATCGGTTGTGCAACTCCATCAAAATACACTTTTATTCCAGAAGGCAATCCACTGCCATCATAGGTTATAGTGTAGTGATGCCACCCAGACGCTGTGGCAGTTGTTGTCCTAACATAAATATATTGAGAGGGGTGATTCAAAAACTGAATCAACAATTGACCCCCTGTATCACGCAAAAATCTGTACCCCTTACCACCACCTATTTTAGTAGCTAGGGGAGAGAACAACCCAAAAAAGTCTTTATGCCAAAAGGTAAAACTAAACGGGTCTCCTATATCAAAATCAAAAACAGAACTACCGGAGGCCTCTATGTATGAGGTAGCCCCATCCATCTGCATACTACGGCAGGGTACTGTCCTTAGTATGTTTAACTCCCGTAGATGTACAAGCTCTTTGATTATCATAATTAATATGTTACTCCACTAAAAAGGGTTTCTGCTTTCCACTCTATTGTGTGAGCAGCTTCTCCTGTTACATTTATCTCAAGTGTATTAGCATTCGCTGTAAAAGCAGCAGACCAAAGCGCAGCGCCAGCATCTTCCGCTAGGGTTTCGTCAGTAGGGCTTTCTACCATAGTAGTGGTTCCGCCAAGATTTTTTATAGCCCCCCTAAACTCATGGGACCAAGTGTCTCCCGTTGCACCCTCAATAGCTGTTAATCTTGTAACGAAACTTTGTACAGAATTGTTTGGAATTGGAAAGGAAATTGGCACTAGGGTAGGTGTAGCGTCTAACGTTTGTACTTGCTGGGTGTAAAAAGGATTAGAACTTCCGCCCCCCGAACTTATGTTATCAACAATGGTGTCTACCGATTCAGTTACAATGAAATTCGACATTTTGGTGCTTCTAAAAAATATCTGACAACCTGCAGGTAATTCTCTTAGGTTTTTTATTGTATTTGCTGGGAAGATATACCTTAAAGAATCTGTTGCGGAAGTAACTAATATAAGAGCATAGTTTTTATTAGTGGCGTATATATCTGTTATGCTGTCTGGGGACGAATACACCCTATTGGATGCCTTTAGTTCAATCACCGAGCCTGCCCCAGATTCATATATTTTGTCAATATCCTCTCCTGGTATCCCTATTTTTTTTGGGGTTCCAGACCCTAGTGCTGTTTCTGTGAAGTAGAACATAGTTTGTCGTTTTTTATAAAGATAATCAAAGGATTATCAATTTGCAATATTTTAATTGAAAATTAAATTCCTTACTTGTGTATTAGTCCACCCCTCTAAAGGGTATCCTTTGTAATTCTTTAAGTCCCCCTTTAGGTATTTCTCGTAGATCGGGATGAGTTTGTCGAACTTTTTCTCAACCTCTTTTGCTACAGCAATGATGTGTTTGACTGCCTTTTTTTTATCAGTGCCTTCTGGTAGCATAGCAAATCCTTTTACCACCCCTTTAAACACTTTAAAGTCAGAGTCAGTGCCGAGCTGCCATTCTTTTGTTTTGTTCATTACTCTCTGAACTACCTTTAGGGAATATACAGATGTATGCCTGTACAGTTTAAGTTCTTGCATAAACCCTTCGGTAGAAAAACTGTATGATTGCGATGCTTTTGCAGGTACTTCTCTTTCGCCAATTAAATTCGATATTTTTGTAGCGTGATTGCCAAAGTAACCAAACCAGCTCTTGACTAAATGATCAGCGTTCCTAGGATCTCCCCATTCTCCGCCACCAGATAGCCACCACCCTAGATTAGATGCTTGCTTTGCTCCACTCTTTAAAAGGATATTTTTATCATCATCCCAGTGAGGCGTTATAGTAGTTTCCCTAAAGCTATCCCAGTTTGCGGAAATCTCTGCAACAGATTTGGCCGATCCAAAGAAGTTATATGGGTTCCTAGGGTCTACAGGGACCATGCCTCTACTAAACATACCCCACCAGCCATCGAAAGCTTTTTCGTTACCATATACTGTTCGGTCTAACGCTCTTTCAAACCAGCTTCCCAATATACCTACTTCAAATGGTTTAGGGATGCTTATATCTCCATTCCATTCCCCTCCAAAGGCTTTTACTCCACCTGGGAACATCTTAAAACTCATAAACATGTCTCTTAGGTAATTGGGTTTTTCTCTATACTCGTCCTCATATCCAAAGGCATGTGCCATTACTATCATACCCATAGAAGGCAAAGCTGTTTTGACCATAAATCTAGTAAATAGTTCTGGATCCTTTTGCTTGGCTCCATCCCAAAACGCTTCTTTTACAAACTTAGCAAACCTTTTGGTTCCCTGTACGTTAGCGTTTAAGAAAGGTGACAAATGCCTTAGATATTTCATCATTGTACCCTTTATTGCAAAGTCACACAAGTCTCTTGCTTCAAATGCTGCCCTTTTGTATGCGGCATATTCATTAAGCCCTTGTTTGCGAAAGAATCTGTACGCTGTTTTAAACTCTGCAATTCTATTAGAAAGCTCTCCTTTCGCCAGCCAGTCGTTGTATTTTGGCCATACTTCATTAGCGGCTGGCACCCAACTGCCATTCTTAGAGAGGTCAGTCAAAGCTCGGTGCATAGCCTTATGGTAGTTTTTGTCATTCTTCAAGTACATATCCATACCACTTTGACCGCCCCCATACATGTTAAACAGCTCTAAAGCTTCTGAGTCAGTCATTGAAAATTCATCTGGCTCAAGACCTAGCTTTTGAAATGACTCTGGACTTAGCCCTAGTTTTTTGGCCATTTTACTGTTTGCCCTTTGTTTGATTTTTAAAGCGTCTGTTAGTTTATTTTTCGCACCCGAACCAACCCATCCTCTTACTCTTGAGACTGTGTGCCTAAAAATAAAGTCCCTTGTGGGGTTTATAACTCTTGCAAATATAGGAAATCGAGTGGTAAAAAACTGAGTAGCTTTTGGTTGAAGTCCAATGGTGTGCTCCATCAACCACATTGCTCTATCTGCGGTTGCCGATGCAGCATCATTGTAAGAGGACAAATCCCTTATAACCCCAAACGCTTTACCTATGTCTGGATCTACTTTCCAATACTCTGGCTTTCCATCTTTCCATATTGTCATTACCCCATCAGGAACAGTAGAACCTTCTTTTACTTGCACCTGGACACCAAATTTCTCTAATGGCATAGGGGTTCCACCTGTCATATCTCCCCTGATTAGGTCAATGAACCTATTGTTCATGTAGTTGTCATCTGCTCTGTTTATTGTTGCGTAGAACGTTGCTATAAGGGATTCTACAGAATCTTTTCTGTCTCTTGCAGACCCTTTTATCTTTTCAAATCTAACCTTTTGACCAGACCCATATCCATTAGGGTTGAGTACGTGACCAACCTCGTCCTCAAATATTCTATGCAATGCTACATAGTAAGCATTTTTTTCTTTTATCTCCGCATACGTTTCTTCGCTTATTAGGCCACTATCAACAGCATACCTCAAGGTTGTATCCGACATTTTTCGATACCTCTTGATGTATTCATTTATTCTGTTCTTTGTAGAATCCTCCACATTTTTGTCAAACCATTCAAGATACTCCTGTGCTGCTTGTAAATCTGGTTTAGTGTATTGATCAACACTCATACCAGAAATGTTTTCCTCTCTTTCAAACCTCTCTGCCAGCTCTATTGTCCTTTGAGCTGTCATGTATCTTGCGGCAAGCTCTTTATCACTATCTAAAGCTATCAATCTTTCTTTTCTACTCATCTTAGAGAAGTTAGGATTGTCGCTTAATGGCTGCAATAACCAGCCTATTGTTATAGCTTCTCCTTCTTCACTTTTGACTTTTTTGTACCCCCTTGTTCCTTCTTTGTAGTCAACACGCCTAATTCCAGACTTTTCAAGCATCTCCCTTGCTTTGTCATTCTTGCCAGCCATAAGCAAGGATAGCAAGTAAAAGTTTTGGTCCACATCTCCTTTCATTACATCATCCTTGGACATGCCATTCATCTTGAATAGCTTCTCCATAGACACCTTTAGTGCTTTTTTATCATTTGACAAATACACCTGTATCACATCGAAGAAAGATAAATTTGGCTCTCCATTAACAGACCCTATTCCTAGTTGACCCATAAATTTATCCATAGTGATTTTTGCTCGCTCCATAGGTGCCCTCTGCTTGTATTGCTGATATGTCTCTTGTGATGTACTCTGGGCTGCTTCGTCTGCATTTAGGGAGTAAATCATTCTGATATCATAAGAAGCATTTTCTAGGCTTTCCCAGCGTTTTTCGCCTCCTTTTTGAGCTGTGATAGCCGACTTCATAGCTTCATAAGTCTTAGGGGCCATCTCTTTTGCTTGCATTGGATTTACCATAAACCCTTCCGCAAACATAGCAAACCCTTCCATTCTGCGATAATCTTGCTGTAGATCTACAGTCTCTTGGACTATTTGTTTTTGAGTGGGGTTCTTTACTCCTTTTCCTTTAAGAGACAAGGCTGCTGACTCATGTACCTCTTTTATTTCTTTCAGTCCTTGGACTACACCTTTAGCGTCTGACACCTTCTGCAGTTCATCTTTAATCTTTTGTTCCTTCGCTGGTGTCTTGTCTGCTTTATATGCAGCTCTGGCTGCGTCAACCTTGAGCTTTTGTTGCTCTACAGATGCCCTTCCTTTTTTTATCGCTTCCTCTACTGTCAGGCCCTTGGCTTTGGTGTCCCAAAAGTCTTGTCCACTCTTTGCTTCTGCTGTTGCACCTGGAGGAGTAGACCCGAAGTCCCAAAACTGACTTAACTCTTGATCCAGCTTGTCTTTCGCATTTTTAGTTATACCAAGACCCATGTCAATCCAGTGGGCTAATTCGTGTATAATTGTAGGGATGTGGGCATATTGACTTATCTTTACTCTCATATTTACCCCACTAATACTACCCATAACCCCCCTTCTTCTGCTTGCGTTGTAGAATATTCGAGGAGTAAACTTCATACCTTTAAAAAGGAATGACAAAGATTTTTGTACCCCCTTGATGGTGTCCACACGTTTAGGGACCATACCTCTGTTGTTCTTTTTGTACTCTTCTATAGCACTTCTAGGAAGTGTATCTGGCTTTATCGGGAAGTCTTTTTGAGTAGGAGAGTCGGAGTAATGTGCGGCACTGCCTATACTTCTCTTCGCATCTACTTTGTCTTTCTTAGTTTGAGACATTTTTCTAGTAGAATACTGTTGATCAAACTTGTTACCCGGCTCTCGCTTTTGTTTTTTCTGCTTTCCCTTTTTTGTTGGGGGTTTAACAGCATCTCCTAGCATAGAGGTGTAGATTTTTTCCATTGCGCTATTTAGCTCAATGTCTATCTCTGAATCTACTATCCCATTGTATATATCAGTCATCCAGCCCTTGAACTTATCAAAGACTTTTTTCATAGCCATGAAAGGAGATTTACCAGTAGATATGTACTTTTCAAATCCTCTGGCAAACTTTTCACTTGTTTCTCTATTCCATTCCTTTGTCTTGGCCCACTTTTGAACAGTTTTCTTTTCCTTGTCTGTCAAGTAGTGCTCGAATATGTGTGCTATCTCATGCAGGGGAGTTGACACATTAGGATCTGTCAGTGCATATATAATAAACTTGCTGTCCTCTGCTAACATAGCACCCTTTTCGTCTTGGAACCTTATATCTTTAGTTTCTCCAAACGTAGTGTTGGACCCATCAGATAGCTTTATCTGGTTAGCATATTCATCAAATACATGTACATGAGAATCCCCTGAGTTTAACCCCATGCCAGGGAACCTATTAGAAACGTCATTTAATATAATGCCATCATAGCCCAAGTTTTTGAAAAACTCCCCAATAACTTGTGAAGTCGCTATTTGCCCATCTTCGTTTTCTATGTGATGTTTTCTTAGCTCCGCCTCTAAGTCTTGTAGGTTCACCTCGTTTTCCCAGAAATCTTCCATTATCTCACTTACTATTGAATCGGCATCTTCCCAATTGTAAGCATTATCCTCTATGGCACTTTTTAGTGCTTCTCTTATTTCATTTTCAGCACCAGAAAGGGCCAATGCTTCATCTCTTACCTCGTAGTCGTAATCTTCTAGTGCTTCTTCTACGGTAATACCGTTAGCCTCGGCTACATACTCAGCAGCTTCGTCCATGTATTCGTCTATGGCATCTTGAGGAACCATTTCTCTCCATACGGCACCAGATCCTAAAACCAAAGGGTTATTTAGCTTCACAAACACTTCTAAGACCTTCTCATCTCCTCCATCCAATCTCTCTGTAGCAATTTGTTTTGCTATCTCCTCAGCGTCTTTACCTTCTATGTCTTTTATGTCCACCCCTAGCTCTTGTGACAAGTCATCGTAGTTAAGATTACCCTCGCTATCTTCAAAATCTTCTATGAATCTTTCGATTTGTTCTGCCTCTTGCTCTATTCTTGAAGTAATATCTGGGCCTTCACTTCCATAATTATTTTCTGCATCTTGATTTGAATTAGTAAAGTAATTCACTTTCCCTAAGTGAGCTTCTATATTACCCTTCACTGAAGCATCAAACTCATAGAACATATTAGTGGTCCCATGATTTAGCTCCATAACTACAGGTTGCCCTGTTTTTGCATCTTGAGGGTCTAATGCTTTTGCATTACCCTTCCATTTTTTAAAATTCTTAGCTCCATCTTTTCCTTGGAATAGTGCTTTTTTGCCTTCCTTTAATTCCTTTACAGTCCTTGCGTCACCTTTTCTAAATTCTATTTTGGCATACATTTCTTTTTTAGAAATACCTGCACGTTTAGCCATCTGCTTTATAGATGCGTCTGTTACAATAGCAGCACCCAAAGCTTTAACCCTGCTAAGGCCAAATAAGTCCCTGTAGATATTGTACAGTCCTTTAGTATTAGTTGCCTTAGAACCTTCTGGCTTATCAAATACTTTACTTGGGAATATCCTTTTAATGGCCTCTCTCTTAGTAAGCCCTTCCTTGGCTGGCTCAAATAGAGTTTCTTTAGAAGCCTTAGTGTCAGCCACATACTGCTGTAGCTTGGCCGCTATTTGCTTAGAAGTCGGAACCTTACCAAGTTCTCCTCCAGAAGTTAAAAATTCCGCTATCGCTTGCTCGTTTGCACTCAGTCTATCCCTAGCAGATCCACCTCCTAGTTGGCCTTGACTTAGCCAATTATCAAGCGATGATTTTGGGTTCTTTTTCTTGAACGAATAGAAATCTCCTAAAACGTCTACTATGTTAGATATTTCTTGGTTCAAAACTCTATCGTTCTCAATAGTCAGCAATCCAATCATAGCTCGTTCAATGCCAGCCCTAATGTTGCCATGCACATCATCCATTGATGCAAAATCCTCGTTGGTTGTTCCTTGAAAGAGCATTGCTTTGAGGGTTTTTTGTATCAAAGCTACGCCATCGGCATTTACGGCACCTCTTTTTGTCAAATACTGATCGAGCTTCGCACTCCTCAGCATTTTAATTTTAATCATATAATCCAACACTTGCCTCCCACCAGCTCTTGCTGCTTCATTTATAGTATCGGTAGGCTTAGATTTTTCTAATATTATTTCAGCAAGTGCTGCTTTCTGTTGAGTGGGTATTACTCTAAGTGCTGCTGCCTCTGTTTCACCCTTTCTTGTAACATCTTCCAGTTCCTCGGATTTCATATTTCCAAGTCTAATGGCTTCCGCATCCTCTGCTTTGACCATACGGACCAGCACAGGCTGCTTCATTTTAGCTAATGCCTTTACATCAATACCAAAGCTATCAGCGTTGTCCAATAGCCACTCTTGATATGCTCTGTCGTTTGGCCTGTGCCTATAATACCATTGCAGCCCTCCTCCTCTTCCGTTTCCTTGAATAATCTCCCCACGTTCATTTGTTACTGGAGCACCAAAGAAGGCGTTGGGTGACATTCCAAATTCAAATGGATTTAGATTGGCACCTTTTATTTCGTCCTGTTTATTGTATGGAGGCTTAGATCGATCTCTCGGCTGCGCTTCGTCTATGAAGAACTTTTGATTTTTTGTCCCAGTCTTATGAGATGGCTGAAATTCGCTGGCCTCAACAATAGTGTACTCTGCATCTACGGTAATACCTTTTGCTGTTCTAGCGTTTCTTCCAAACAGCACCTTAGCTTTTCTGCCTACAACTTTATTGGTAATGGGATCTTGTCTAACTACTTTTTTGCCATCCACTACACGATACCCTCTGTCTCTGTCTGCTTGAGCATCTTCGTTTGTGGCTACTTCGTTTGTGGCTTCTGCATCTGCTAATCCAGCATCTTCCAAAGATGTATCTTCTATAGGCATTCGAGACTCTTTGGTTGCCTTTTTCTCTTTTTTTTGTTTAATCGGTTTTTCCGATTTTTCTTTTTTAGAAGTAAAGTCTAATACTGGCACCACTTTCATCCCTAGCTCTTTTGCCGCTATCGCCCTATGTCTGCCATCTGAATCTTTTACATCTGTTACGTCATCTCCGTACAAGGCCAGAGGGTCTAATTTTCTACCTTCTTCAATGTGTCTTTTTATGTCATCAACATTTTCCCTCGTTTCTTCATCCATTTCCAAGGGCTTTGCTTTGGATAGAAATTCATCTGGAGTCATTTCGGTCATAACTCCACCTCTTGATTTGTAGTCCTCATCTCCCCACCATTTACCCTTCTCCTCCATAGGGTACTTCGCTTCGGGCACCGTTTTTTCCTTGGCAGCTTCAGATAAATCTTCCTCTTTTTCTATTTGTTGAGTAACTATATCTCCTTCCTTGGCAGCTTCTACATCTTCAATAGCTTCGTCAACCTCTAATGGAGCTGCAGCTTTTTTGAACGCTTCTTCTCTGGCCATTATATTTAAGCCTTGGATGGTTTCGTTGTTAGCTCGTATTTCTTGCTTCTTCTTAGCTATAGCTACCTTGGCATCTAAATATTCTTTTGTGGGGTTTCCATCAACTTCTTCAATTAACTCCCCTTTGCTTATATCTAAAAGCA
>Ga0233413_10000033_pt1 | contig 69150 bp, 71 predicted proteins | sample Na_anoxic_6_MG_FD_189019 | JGI IMG/M metagenome (GOLD analysis project Ga0233413, IMG submission 189019) | Seawater microbial communities from Saanich Inlet, British Columbia, Canada - Na_anoxic_6_MG | ecosystem: Environmental > Aquatic > Marine > Inlet | place: Canada: British Columbia...
CGACGCGTCTCTCTATGATGTTTGCAATGCCGCTCGCTTTCCCATTCTGGAGGGCATAATCTACATCTTCCACACCAATCACCAAGTCCTTTACAAAGTCCTGTATAGGTATCGCGTTCCCGCACCTCTCGTTCAGAAACAAGTTGATATTGTTGTAGTTGTTCACCACCTTGGGCTCCGCAACAGCAGTAAGCACCCCGGACTTGATCTGCTTCATCTCCTCCTTCAATAGCTCGTTTGACACTTGCGCACGATCCAACTTCTCCTCCGCCCTCCTCCTCTCATCCTCCGCACTGTCCATCTTCGCTTGCAACAAACCTAGCACCTCCAACACCTCTGTGTTGTTGACAGTAGGCGCAATCACAACGTTCTCCGCGCCCTCCCCCCCACTATGTAGGCAGGCTTTCTTGTGCTTCCAGAGCCCACTGCGCGTTCTGTAGGTGGATCCACAAGCGCATTCATGTCTGTTGTGATCTTCAGGAAACATTTGGAAACAATTCGTTACTTCGGTTACTTTTGCAGTGGGTTTATTTACTGCATCACACGACCGTTTGTGACGATATAAGCTGTCGCTCCGAGAGAAAACCTTGCCACATGTGCATTTGTGTGGACTTCTCTCCACAATTGCCCGCTTATTGTGTTTGCCTGTCGACAAGTGTTTTGTATAGTTTGCCTTTTGTGACGTACTATAGTCACACGCTTCGCACGAATATTTTTTGCTCTTACTTTTCGTTACCTCGATGTTTCCTAAAGTTTCCATGCGTCACCTAACATATTGAGACATTTTATCATGGGGGGGTGCCCTTTTTTCGGTGCCGTTTTTTCAGTGTTGGTCACAACCCGTTCGCGCAAAATCCGAAAATGAGACCATTATGCTCTAAAGTCATTTTTGGAAAAAAACGCGATTCTATAAGTGATCGGTCAAACAAAAACTAGACATGCTTTTTCTATGTCTAGTTTTGTTATTCTCACCACCCTTTAAAAAGTGATATTTTTGCATTTTTCTGATTACCCTACACAATGAAGGGTATTATCGATGTTGCAGTCATGCGCACGGCGCAACTTCGCTTACATCATCAAGCAAAAAACAACTTCTTCTACCACTACTTCTACTACTACTTCTACTACTACTTAGGGCTTTTTCAAATCATCTCCTCCTGGTTTATCTTACTTGCCTCGTAGCATCTCTTCGATATCTTACGCGTTCCTACCCCTGCGATATCGTTCGTTAAGCATTTCACTACCTTAAACCACTTGTCTTTCTCACTATCGTGCCCGGTATCGAAGCACCGCGGATGCGCGGCCTCCCATATCTTTATCCCCTTCACCTGCGCATGGTTCACATCTTGTATCAGCTTAGTCACCTCGCCGCTTTCCTTACCCCATCCTTCTGCACCCTTCACATACATTGTTCCTCGTTTGACATCAGTACAGTGAAGCGGTCGCTTATACACACCCAGCTCGTTTATCTGCTTCTCGATAATGTTGGCGATGCCGCTCGCTTTCCCATTCACAAGTGCGTAGTCCACATCATCCGTGTCGATTACCAAACCCCTTACGAAGTCCTGTATAGGTATCGCATTGCCGCACCTTTCATTCAAGAAGAAGTTGATATTATTCACTATTTTCGGCTCTGCCACCGCAGTAAGCACGCCGGACTTGATACTCTTCATCTCCTCCTTCAACAACTCGTTGCTCTCTTCAGCCCTGTCTAGCTTCCCCTTTAGCAATGCATTGTCGTTGTCCATCTTCGCCTGCAACAAACCTAACACCTGCAGCACCTCGGTGTTGTTTACTGTCGGCAGCACCACGTTCTCTGCCTCCCCTCCGCCATGTAGGCAGAGTTTGTTGTGCCTCTTCAGGTTACTGTTGCGCGTGAAGGTAGCGCCACAGTCACACCGGTGGAGCTTGGGAGCAATTGGGAGCAATTCGGGGATTTTTGGGATTTCCTCATCACAATTATTCGCACCGAAACATACTTTTCTGTGACGATATAAGCTATCGCTCCTAGTGAAAACCTTGCCACATGCGCATTCGTGTGGACTTCTCTCCACAATTACCCGCTTTTTGTGTTTACCTGTGGCGATATGTTTGTTCCAATCGCCCAAATGAGACGTATAATAGTCACATACATAACACACGTATTTTTGACTGGGATTTCTGGGGAGTTCGACTGCTCCTAAATGCTCCATGTATAATAGAACAACATTTTATCTGCCGAACGGTCGTATTTTTACTATGGTAACAACATTCTAGCCGAAAAAGTGGAAATGAGACCATTATGCTCTAAAGTCATTTTTGAAAAAAGCTGCGAATCTATAAGTGGTCGGCCAAACAAAAGTTGGACATACTTTTTCATGTCCAACTTTATTATTTTTATCACCCTTTGAAAAGTGATATTTTTACACTTTTCTGATTATGTAGGGGGCACTGCCCGGGCCTATCGTGCTTACATACACGTAGTGCAATCCGCGCAGGTCCTATTCCTTACATACCGATTGGACTGGGTTGAAAAAATCTCGTATTATGTATAGTTATGCTTAGTCGTGGTTACATAGCCAGACATATGAGTCTTGTCGCGATAGTGGTGTTCTTGGCGTCATTCGTTCTCTTACATGCTGTCAAACCGAGCTTTATGTACAATGACGATGGGAGCTTGCGTCCGATTGGGTTGGGCTTTAGTCGTCGTACGGCCGTGCCGGCGTGGTTTGCTAGTCTGTTGATGGCGATACTGTCTTACGTGGCGGTGATGTACTACGTGAACGCTCCACGTTTTTAGTTGTTCCATACCGTGTGTGTATCGTAGACACGTTATGGAAAAAGTGCTCTTACTCGGTGGTGGAGTAGACACGGCGTTGCTCTGAGCTGGCTGCTTGTGCCGTCCGCGCGGATTGGGCAGTGAGTTCTGCTGATCTCTGCTGAATGACGTCGGCTGACAGGTTGCAGCTTGTGTTGACGGTGTAGTTGAAGCTGATCGACGTGACAAGAGCACCAGTGAGGAGGAACCACACGTACTCGGCAATCACTTCCTTCAGTCGCACTAGCTGTTTCATGCGATCCTGATACCCGGACGCGCCGGCCTTTAGGAGCCCCCCGGTCTTCATAGAGCTCCACCACGAGTCGAAGTTCTGGGGTGTCACCTCATTGATAAGCAGAGACGGGTCATCGTATATGTCCTGCAGTGTACCTGAAGTGGATGGTTTTCCGCCGGATGACGCGAGCACGTTGCCTAGCGTGCCGTGCAGGCCGGCGAGACGAGTTATAAGATAGCCGATGGTGTTGGCAAATGGAGACAACCACCCTGGAAAAATGGTGAGAAGTGCTTTCAAGCCCCCGAAGATAAGCGTCCACGGAATAAAGGTCACCATGGCTGCCGTGCCGTACTGCGGTGAGCCACATATGCCCGCAGTGACGCCGAGATTAAGGTAGAACTGTATCGAGATGAGTAAAAGAAAGTATATCGCCGTCCACATCATCCGGATTGTCTGGGTCTTGGAGAAGTAGGTTAGGGCGGAGTACAGTGTCGTTAGAATGACGAAGAACAGCATGGATGGGCTACTAGGGGAGGCGTTTTCCTGCGCCGGTGCCGGTGCCGGTGCTGGTGCTGCGGGCGGTGCCGGTTGCGTGGCGGACGGCGGTGGGCTATTGGCATTTTCAGTGGGTGGCGTGACGGGCATGTATATAATAGTATCCTTTTTTCTTTTGGGGAGATATGGACACGCCAGCACTCGTGGAGCCGGGAGTGAGAACATACTTGGATCGGTCGCTTAAAATCGCTAGGGCCGTGAAACAGAAGGATTCGATATGGATGTACAACGTGGGGTTTGTAATTGTGCTGCTGGTAGTTGTAGGGGGTTTTTTGGCATACAAGTACCGTGGGAAACAGACACCGTACGAGAGACAAGAGAAGATGAATGAGACGCGACATTACGTTCTGTCTAAACTACAACGGCTTGCGGCCATCAAGAGGCGGGAAACTGGGGCGGCTATCACCGGCCTACCCACGTGGGGCGGCCCACTAGATGCGGGTGTTTAGGATGGCGGAAAGTTTTAGTGGCCTTATATAATATGAGCTCGGATAACTACGACAGGGTACTGGAGGAATACTATACACTAAAGCGAGACTACGACGGTAAGCTTGCAGCGCAAAAGAACAGGATCATGCGTAATCCGTCGCTGAGTGTGGATGCGAAGCAGCAGAAGTTGGCGCGGTTGCGCGCGAAGTGCATACATTGTGGTAAGTCAGGAGGTACGGCTTTTTCCAACGTGGACGGAACGCTGACAGCTGTTTGTGGGAACACGACCACGCCTTGCACTCTCGACATAAGGATAGTCCGCAAGCAGTCCATGCCGAGCAACGAGGTTTCTGATTTGTTCCAGGCGAGCGTGGATCAGCTTCGCAGTAAGGTGATTGCGGCGAAGTTGGATCTATTGTTTCAGTACATTGACGAGCCGAGCGCCATTGCCGCTTTCGGGGAGCTCAAAACCCAGTTAGAGAGTGATTCCAAGACGCTAGTGAGGTCCACCGACGCTTTCTATGACGTGGTTGCCGACCCGGTACGTGCGCGCGAAGTGAAGTCTAAAAGCCTCGAGCGATACCTGCTCATCAAGGAGCTGCGCGACCTTGTGCGCGAGTATGAGGAAGACGGCGACAGCGGCAAGATGACGGCTGTCACGAACTTGTACACGGAGCGTTTGTTGCCGGTGTGCAGTTCACTAAGATCATCGAAATACCGTTCGGTCAGTGTGGAGAGGGACGACGAAGACGTGTATCATTTAAGGGAAGAGGTGTACACTCCGGCGTCGGTCGAGTACCCCCTAAATGCGGGCGCGGGAAAGGTTCTTTCGAACAAGCAGAAGCGCGGGAAGCATTAGAACTACCGGCACTGTCGCAAGTGAGAGTATATAATAGGGCCATTATACACACATGACCCTATTTGACTACATATCCGTCCCCGTGTTCGTGGCAAGTTTCCTTGTCGGGTTGCTTCTCGTCCACTTCGGAACACTGGGCAAGAAGACGGTGAAGGTGTTCCCTACGCCAGATAGCCTGCGGCGCTATCAGTACAAAGACAATGTGGGGAACTGTTTCACGTATGGGATGCGGGCGAGCGAGTGCGGGGACAAACCGGTCGACATTCCGGTCCAGTCGGCAGGAGGGGCGAAGGATAATTAGTCTCACCATATAACACTAGATGCACGTAACGCGCATTCTTCAGAGCGAGGCGGGGCGGGTCGTAGTGTCGCTCTTGCTAGGACTGGGCATGGCAAGCCTGTTTAGAAAGGGGTGCGACACACTGAATTGTCTGAGCTTTAGGGCGCCCGATAGCGAAGAGATTGAGAAGCATGTGTACCGGTATGGGGATGGGTGTGTGAAGTACGCTCGCCGCGCGGTGCCATGCAGCGAAGCGATGGTTCAGGTGAACTATGATTAGTGCGTAACGTCTGAAAGGATATGCTGTGTATAGAACATATTATGGCGTTGTCCACGACATCGTTAGACGACCTGCCGATGGGTGGAGGTGGCGGTCCGCCGCTACAGACAGTGAACACGAAGATACCGAATGGCGCCGCGGACCTGCAGCAGCAACGTGACGAGGACATTGCGCGGATGGCAGGCGGTCCCCCGCGAGTGGAAATAAGACCGTCCCCCGGAGCGGTCAACGAGCTGGTGACAGGGTTGCAGAGTGCGGCCGCGTCAGGGATGACCCAACTTCCCGCACGGGACGTACCTCGAGCAACGCAGCCGGTGGTCGTGGACGAGCAAGTGAAGCCGAATTACGTGCCGACACATCCGGACTACATATCAGCCCACAATGTCCAGCAAGAAAGAGCGGCAGTCATGATCAAGCAACAGAAGAACAGAGAAGACACGAAGGAGGTTGTTTACGATGAGCTTCACACGCCCATCCTGCTCGCGGCGCTATTCTTCATGTTTCAGCTGCCTTTCGTGCGATCCTTCATGATGAAAATAGTGCCTATGGTGTTCAGTGCAGATGGTAACTATAACCTGTATGGCTATGTTCTAACAAGCCTCCTTTTTGCGGGTACGTTCTATAGCCTCACTAAGTTCACTACGGTCGTTTCTCGAACGTAGGACCGCGCATGCGGAGCGTAGACGTAACATTACTATGCACTCATAGTAATGTTTGGTTCGGTCGACACCTTTGTAGATTCACTTGTAGAGAATGTTGATAAGCGCAATGTTCCGGACGAGATCGATCTTGTGCTCGATGTTGGAATGTTTGGCGGAGTTTACACTTTAGGTGCGCTCATGTACGTCAGAGCGCTGGAACGCGCTAAGGTACTGAAGGTGCGGCGTATCTCTGGTGCTAGCATCGGGTCCGTTCTGGGGATGTTATATCTGACCGATGAACTTGAACGCGTGATGGACGTGACGCACAAAGAGATCATTCCCGAGTTGCGGAAGTGTCAGAGTGTGAATACCTTCAAGGAACTGCTCAGAGGTGTGACGAACGTAGATATAAGTCAAAACGTATATCGCGATTTGTATGTTTCGTATCGCGACGGTAAAGAGTGCAAACTGGTTGTTAAGCAAGGGTTCGACGACTATGAGGACATGCTGGAGACAATCACACGCTCATGTTTCGTGCCGTGGCTGACAGGCGACGATATGACGCACCCCGGTGGTTATTTCGACGGTTTGACACCACATCTCTTCAGGGACAAGGAAAGGCCTTCATTGTTTGTGTCGGCGAACACGAAAACGCTTTTCGCCAGCACGCTGTCCATAGCCAACGAGAAGAACCTCTGGCACCGACTGCTTCATGGTGTGGAAGATACCCACAGTTTCTTTTCTAAGGCGCGTGGGAAGAGAAGCGACATATGCAGCTATGTCGGAGACTGGAGTGCGGTGGACATGGTGGTCTTCCGGGGGCGCGACGTGCTTGCCCTCATCGTGTATATTATGGTGATGGCAAGAGACTGGCTAAAACGCAATCTTCCCGACGGTGTGAAAGATAACGTGATTGTGAACAGAGGTGGTGAGATGATCGGGAGGCTGTTTCGGGACTTCATATTTATCTGGATGTACTAACGCTTCCTGGTAGTGCTAACGCTTCCTGGTAGTGCTAACGCTTCCTGGTAGTGCTAACGCTTCCTGGCGGACTTTGTCTTGCTGCTGCTGCTGCTCTTTCTGGGGGAAGAATGCTTGCGTGTTTTGGCACTCGACTTCTTCTTCTCCTCGCCCGGCACGTATCGGAGGAAGTGTTCTTCGTATTCTTTCGTGCCTCTGGCCGTGCCAAACTTCTTGAATGCCTTTGCTTTTTCTTTGCGCATGTCGGCTAGTGTCTCCTGGTCTCCATAGCACTCGGTACTGAAGCGTCTTAGTACGCCTTTCTGTGCCAATCGGTTAGTTGCCTGCACCTTGAAAAGGTATTCGGCCATGCACATTATGCGTTCGGAGTCATAGTAATCGCGATCGGCAAACAGGAACGATAAATAGAGATTGAGCATGGTATCGATGGTGGCGATTTTCAGCTTAGTGCCGCGTACGTCTACAGTGTTGTAGCTATGGCAGGCAAGTGGCTTGTAAATGAACGCGATCGTGTCGTGGCCAACACGTATCTCAAAATGCTCGGCTAGCAGCTCGCCAAGACCCTCGCGTGAAATCGCCTTAGCACCCTTTACTCCTTTCTTCTCAAGCGCAGACACGACCGACTTGGCGGACTTTTCCGGGTCGGTCGATAGTACGTCGAAGTCGGGCAGCATAGCATGGGCCTCTCTGGCCTGGTGTGGCATGTATTTCATGTACAGGCTGTTGGCGTACCCACCGAAGAACACGAGCCCTTCTTTAGCGAACGTAGAGCGTGTTATGGAGTAGATGTCCTTTTCGTCCTGCGCCGCCCCGCTCTCGAACGAGCGTTGGAATGTGTCGGGATCGCATTTCGCACCTCGAAGTGGATAGTGTTTGTTTAAAAGGATAAGTCGCTTGAGCACTTTTTCCCATCTACCGACCATTCCGGCGGGGCGCGAGAGCTCTAGGTACATGTTCATTCGCAATAGGTCGACGGGCGAGTAGTAGATACCCGAAACTATCATCGCGTCCTTCTTTAGTCTCTTGAATAGTTCGGGATCGATTTGAGTAATGTCAGCGACAGGTATGTGGTCGACGAAGACTTTGAACGTGCCGAAATGCTGGCCGGCTTTCGCTTCGACCTCCTCGTAGCCCTTCTTGGCATATATGTCGGCCAATTGCTTGGCGTCTGTTAGAGCATCGGGGGAGAAGAAGTCGTAGTCTGGTATCTCTAGCTCCTTATCATAGAACTGGTCTTCCTTGGGAAGTATGTTGTTGATCGCGGCCCCGCCATAGCATATCAGCTTTTTCTTCCTCAGGAACTCCTCGACTATGGCGATGATTTTCTTCACGGCGGGCGCGCCGGCCGCCTCCCGTGCTTGCCCTTCCTCCACCATATTAACCGCGTCACGCAGGATTGCTAGCTCCTTCTCGCGAAACTCCTCTTTTGTCAAACCATCGCCCTTTACCATATGATCGTATACATATGGTAGAGAAAAACCTCCTCCTCTCCCCCCCCGGATTATATTCTGAAGTTGTAGTAGTCCGTGCTGCTTACCCTCGGTGCGTACGAATGAGAGGCAGGCGGCGGCGGCGGAACAGGGATCGTGACAGGCGTATATCTCAGATGCGCTGGCTTGAGTGCAAACGCATGGCCGGCATTCGCGAACTGGGAGTTATACTGCGTCAAGTTCGGGCCGGTCTTCTGCACGGCCATCGCTACCATCTGGCACCCGTATTGCCCGCACAGCGCGGCTGACGGGTTAACGATGGGTGCCTTCTTGTCTGGCATGACGATCGTCATGTTCTTCTTATTGAAGTTAGTTAGCTCTTGCGTGTCATGCGAGAACTTGACCGCGCTAAACGGGAGCGCGCGCATAAACACAGAGTTGCTACACATGTTGACATACTCTTCTAAGGGGGACCCCATGAAGGACTGGTTGGACCGGTCAACACATATGATCACTTTGCCGAGGAAGTCCCTTAAAGGCATAGCCCCCAGATTTTTCCCATCGTTCTCGTAACTGTAACGCTTTCCAAGCGTCCTGCCACCAAGCACGGACGCGATCGTTTTCGCCATGTCAGCGACGATTGGCTGGTGCGCGGTCATCACTCTGAAATGGAGTACCACAGGGTCAGATGAGTTCGGACATGCGGCGGCAGAGAACGCATAGTCTCTTACGGTAGTCATGGCGTCCGCAAAAAGAACACTGTTATACGTGTCCTTTACATCGTAACTGTCACTGGTCGAAGATGCTATGGCAGCGCGGTCGCCGACGGAGTATATGGCGAAGTCGAGGAAACGATATCCTTGGCGTATGGCGGTTTTCAGCGAGCACACGTCCACGAATGAGGCTTTCACATCTCCCGGGTTGCAACTGTTGTACGAGCTCTTAATGTAGTAGTCCCGAAGGGCGTGTCCGTACGTGTCGCCCGTTTGAGGGACGGGCGCCAGTGGTGGGGCGTCGGGATACTCGTGCTCGAGCCGGTCGCAGTCCTTTGACCGCAGTGTCGACTTGTTGTATATGTACAGGGCCGTACCAAACACCACGATGGCAAGGATCGCGTAGATGATAATCCTGACCATAAAAGCTTTGCTCTGGAGGATATGTAGGTTTTTTAGTTTGGAAACGATGTTGAGGTTACGTAACCGATCCATGCTTATATTACGGCAGCAAAATAAATTAGAACACTTATATATATCAAGTCATGCCGGGTGGGCTTCTGAACCTTGTTGCGTATGGCAATCAGAATGTTATACTCAATGGTACACCGTCTAAAACCTTCTTCAAGACAACGTATGCTAAGTACACTAACTTTGGCCTGCAGAAGTTCAGGATTGACTTTACGGGTCAGAGGATCTTGAGACTAAATGAGGAGTCGAAGTTTAGTTTTAAGGTGCCCAGATACGCAGATCTTCTCATGGGTACGTATGTCGTGGTGACACTTCCTACGATATGGAGTCCGATCTACCCGCCACAGGACTGCTCCGGAGAGTGGGCGCCATATAACTTCAAGTGGATTGAGAACTTGGGTGCGCAGATGATAAAGGAGGTCGTGGTGAGTGTGGGTGGTCAAACGCTGCAAAGGGTGAGCGGGAACTACTTACTGGCACAGGTGCAGCGAGATTTTGAGGACACGCAGCAGAGTATGTATAACCAAATGACGGGAAATGTGGCCGAGCTCAATGACCCTGCTAATGCACTTGGGAGGAATGGCAACTATCCCAACGCGGCTTACGTCCCTCCACCCACTGGGCCTGAGCCGTCCATCCGTGGTAGGAAACTTTATATCCCTCTCAATGCATGGTTTACGCTAACAAGCCAGATGGCCTTCCCGTTGGTAAGTCTGCAATATAACGAGTTGCATATTGATGTCACATTCCGCCCCGTGCGCGAGATGTGCACGATTGTGGCCCCAGACGATGCCGATAGACGCGACATCCAGCCCAACTTCAACGATCCCTTGCAGGGATTTTACCGTTTTCTTCAGCCCCCGCCGAACGATGCACTGACGCCCTACGGAGATTTGCGAACCAACTGGAACGCCGACATCCATCTTCTGAGTACATTCTGTTTCTTGGCGGAGGAGGAGGTCAGGGTGTTCGCCGCGGACGAACAGAAGTATTTAATCAAGGAGGTCCACGAGTACACTTTTCCCAATGTCACTGGGTCGCACCGGGTGCTTTTGAACAGTCTGGGAATGGTTTCGAGTTATATGTGGTTTTTCCGGAGGAGTGACATAAACTTGAGAAACCAGTGGAGCAATTACAGTAACTGGGAGTATGGGCTGCCACCGAGCCAAATAGTCCTTGCTGACGTGTCCGGAACGATCGACTTGTCCTATTGCGAGCCTACCGACCCTTCCAATGCAACACTAGGGCCGGGTCTGAACCCCGGTGGAGTTGATACAGGCCTATACACATCCGGTGTGTTCAACATAAACAACCATAAGTCGGTGATGTTAAACTGGTGCATGTTGCTAGACGGCAAGTACAGGGAGAACCCGATGGAATGGGGTGTTTGGTCCTATGTGGAAAAGTACACGGCCTCGAAAGGCGACGGACCGGACGGTCTGTATTGTTACAACTTCGGACTAAATACCGATCTTTTCAGCCATCAGCCAAGCGGGGCGCTGAACATGTCGAAGTTCCAGCGCGTGGAGTTCGAGTTCACTACCTTTACACCGCCGCTGGACCCGTCCGCTCAGACCTTCGTTATTTGTGATCCATCGTCAAACGAGATATTGGGTATTAATAAGCCGACGTGGCGGATATACGACTATAACTACGATTTAATCGTGCTCGAGGAGCGATACAACACTGTGATCTTTACTTCGGGTAACGCGGGACTTATGTATGCTCGTTCATGAGGGGGCACTCGCATCCCGTGAGCTTGTTGCCATAGTCACCTATGTTCCAAGAATAAGGTCCGCAGTCCTCGTACACACCGGTTAGTGAAGGGCGACAATCGTATTTGACGACGAACTTGCCGGGGTCGGCGATCCAGCCCATATCTTTCGAGTCGGCCGGGTCCCTCTCCGAGAACTCGTCGGCATTGGGTAGCGCCCTGATGGGAGCCCGCGCCATGCGGCCAGTCCAGTCACTCGGGAATGCTACATCGGGTGTGATGTTGGATGGATGATACACCATGTCTTTCTTCCCGTACTGTGCGGTGTTAGGGGCAATCATGTTGACGCGATAGGTGTCTTTTTCCTCCAGACCCTCTCTTGAAGGCTCTCTCGCGAGGTAAACCGCCAGTAGAACTATGAGTAGTGCCCCTCCGAACATGGCCAGTCTCTTACGACCCATGATTATATTATCTGCGGATAATATAATCGTAAATGGCTCGACCTTCAAGAACTACAGAGACGGACGATAAAAAAAACAAAGGGTGGGTTGCTTTTGGGATATGGGCGGTTTGGTCTCTATTGGTGACGTTTGTATGGATCTTTCTCGGTTGTAACCTAGCAGCAATGGCACACTCAAAACCCGGGTCGGGCGGATCGCTAGAGGTCCTATTTCCCGCGGAAAAGGACTTCCCTCCTTACGTTGCTGGCTCTGACCCTCCACGGCCAGACCCACTCGACTTGTTTATCGCGAATAGGTACAGCGCGCCATATACGTTATGTCCAAAGCCTGAAGCCTGTGAGGGCGTTTGGGGCGGTCTTAAGGGATGGTTCGTGGGGTCAACGAAGTTCTCGTATCTACACGGGCGCGCCGCCATCCAAGGGATACTGAATGTACTCGAACGCCTAGACGGTACAGCCAGTCGGGCGACGGGAAGCATAGACACGCGCGCACCTTCATCGATCATCTCCATACTCATTGCACCACTCCTCATCCCACTTATCATAGGAGGAGCACAGGTATGGGGTCTCCTTAGTAATATGATAGGACAGTTCGCGAGCGGACATTGGATATGGGCGCTGGTTCTATTATTTACCGGAGTCGGGTTCATGCTAGCCAGTGCGATAGGTTCTCTGCAATCCATGCAGACTTTCGTAACATTCATGGGCTATGGAGCGTACAAGAACTCGGACCAGTTCATGAGGATAGCAAGTCGGCATAGGAGATTGTTCACGGGAATATTCGGCTTTCTGCTCTCAGTTGGTGCCGGCGTTAAGCTAAATCCGTGGGCTGGCATAACTGCCGCGGGAGTGACTGTGGGCATGTTAGCTACGAGCAAGGCGTTGGAGTAGGGTATAGAGGGAAAACCACTTAGGTGAACTCGACACTGTACCAGATATGGGGAAGAAAAACAGGGGCAAGCAAGCAGCGGCGGCGGCTAAGAAGCAGGAACGCCCTTTCGTGAGTGTCTGCACACCCACCTTCAACCGGCGACCGTTCATCAAGACTATGATAGCATGCTTTGCCCATCAGACCTACCCCAGGGATCGTATGGAGTGGATCATCATCGACGACGGCACGGACAAGATCGGTGATCTGGTCGAGGGTATCCCTCAGGTTAAATACTACGCTTACGACGAGAAAATGACGTTGGGCAAGAAGCGAAACTTGATGCACGAAAAGAGCTGTGGAGAGATTTTGGTGTATATGGACGACGACGATTATTATCCGCCGGAGCGTGTGTCACACGCCGTGATGCGGCTCCAGTCCAACCAGCAGTGGCTGTGTGCTGGCAGCAGCGAACTGCACGTGTATTTCAAGCATCTTGGGCACATCATTCAGTTTGGTCCTTATGGTCCAAAGCACGCTACCGCGGGAACGTTCGCCTTTAAGCGCAAGCTGCTCGAGAACCATAGTTATGACGAAGATGCGTGCCTCGCTGAGGAAAGGGCCTTCCTGAAGGACTACACAGTGCCGTTTGTGCAGCTCGATACGAGGAAGACTATTTTGGTGTTTTCGCACGAGCACAATACGTTCGATAAACGTAAGCTCCTCCATAAGCCAAACCCGAAGTTTGTGCGGGATTCACGTTTCAAAGTACGTGACTTCGTGAAGGAAAGGGACCTCGAGCGCTTTTTCTTGGAGGAGATCGACGAGACACTCAAGGGGTACGCTCCGGGGGACCCTTCGATGAAGCCGGATGTGCTTGCTCAGACTTCGAGAATAGAGGAAGAACGGAGAAAGGCGATGGAAGAGCATGAGGCTGCTCAAGGGATACAGCCAGCGATCGTGGTTCGAGGAGCGAACGGAGAGCCCAGGTCGCTGAGCGCACGGGAGACTATGGAAATGATGCAGCATATGCAGGCGGAGCTGCAGTCAAAAACTGACGAGGTGGCAGCTCTTCGAGGGCGTGTGTCGTCACTTGAGGCTGCGCTGGAGCGCAGTGAAGAGACAAGAGAGAAGAAGAAGAAGACGTGGACATAGGGATAAAGCAAAAAATTGATTTGACGTTTATGCTCCAGAAACAAGCATATCCAGCACGATGACGCACGCCAGCGAGGTTCTGACCGATTTAGTCCATGACATGACGGCCGGTGGGGCAGAAGAGGCTTCCCCTGCCCGGCCCAGCGGGCCTGTGGAATATCCTCCGTTCGCTTCTAACACACAGGGACGCTTGATCCGTCACGCGGGGACTGGCGTCTATTGCCAGCATTGCGTCGGTAGTCCGAGTGAAAGGCTGTATTTCAAGGTGTGCGACGCGTCCAACTGTGGGAAGAAGGAGTCAGATTGGTACTACTACGACTCGCCTGGTGACTACACGCGACACACCGAGCGCGAGGTGCCTGACGCCGTGGTCCGAAAGTGGGAGGATCAGCGTCGCTTGGTCGTGCAGTCGATCAACTAGACGCGCCACCGGTGCCACATCTATCCTCAATATATGGATGTTTTTCTTCCATGTATTGTTCTATGGTGCTACTCTGGCACCGTGTCGCTCTCCTCAGCGTATTTGTCGAGATATCGGTAAAGCCGTCCTATGTCCAGCTTGGTGATGGAATATCGATCAAGCGTCGCGGCAAGGTCGTCGATCGTGACGGTCTCTCGGAAATGTAAGAACATCGCTATCATATCTTTTATATCGACACCTAGCTGCTGACATAGAAACTGAACGAACGTGGTGTTATTGTACTCTGTGCTATATTTCGTTAGCACCTTCGTGAAGCGGACCTCAGAAGGGTTGTATCTAGGTATCGTTGTGAAAGTGTTGTGATAAAGCCAACTGTTGTAGAAAGTCTTTATTAAAGAGCTCATCTCGTTGAATTGCCAAATCTGTCTTTGGAACGTGACCCGGTCTATGTAGTCAGCGTAGCATAAGGCCTCGAGAGCCTTGAGATAGAACCTAACAGATTGCATCTTGTCCTGTTTGACGAGCAGGTCAGTAACGTTTTCGTGCCACAGTAAGCCAACAATAGTTCTGTCTGTCTCATTCATTACGGATGCATGGTCTAAGAAGTCGTAGTCGTGGTTGAACAAGTTCTGGACTATGTCCCGCGTGTCCTCATTGTAGTTTTTCTGACGCAAAGCACCTTCGATGACATCTTTTCGCAGCATGCTGTATTTCGTATCGTGTATGCCGATAAGGAAACGCAGTTTGCGAAGGTCCCCCTGGGCAAAGCCGACGCAAGCATCAATCACATCGTCAGTTACCGTTGGCATCGCTCTGTGGGCGATAACCCTAATCTGGCTATCCGTTGGCGAGTCGAGGGAGAACGCATGACACACTTTCATCAGTTCACGTATTTTCTTGTCCACGTGGAAGTTGCTGAGACATACAATGGGGTTAGACGTGTATTCCTCTGTCTTCTGTCTTCTGGTCTTCTTCGGACGGACGACCTTGATTAGCGAATTGATTCCGCCCTTGTCTCCACTATTCATCCCGTCTATTTCGTCCATCACGATAACTAACGGCTTCGACTTCTTTCCAAACATACTCAACACATTATGGTTCGCCATATTGTCCCGCGTAAGGGTCTCGATGACGGACTTGTTGCGAATGTCCCCCGCGTCAAACGAAACCATGTCGAGACCAGCCTCGTTTAAAATGTCGGCGATGAACCGCGTCTTGCCACAGCCCGGTCTTCCCGATATGTATATCCCTTTTTTAACAGTCAGGTCCCCTTTGGCTGATAGCGCCTCCATCAAGAGACTTACGACTCTCGCGGCTAGCTCTGTTCTTCCGAGTAGAGAGTTCATGTTTAATTTGTCCATTCTGGCTTAACTTTTAAAGCACGCCTTTTTTTATATGCCTTTGCTCGCCCTCCCTTTGGCGTCTCGAGTACGGTCGATGCATCTAGCAAGGCCAGTGTACGTCCCGACCCATAGACACGACAAAGTGACCGCAGAAAGGTTTCATATTTGTCGTAAATAAACCCACCGAAGTGATACATCCGGATTTCACCCCACCGCGAGCGTTCTTCGACAAGCAGATGTTTGACTACGAATGCGCAATCGTTTCGCACCATGTCTCTGATGTATGCGTGGTACTGGCGGGAGGGCATGGCGGCAACGAACGCTTCGTGGTGCTCAGAGTACAGACTTCTATTACAAACGAACTTCGCAGACGATGGGACGTGTTGCCATATGATGTCTAGGAGTTCGACGGGTAAATGGATGAATATCCAATCAGCCATTTACTAGAATAGGATGGGAAAATATGTAGCATAACATGATTGCACTAGCATTTAAGATCCATGTTGGTTACACCGTCCCACGTGATATCGCACTCGCGGGCCCAGTCTCTCTTTCTGCAGAGGCCCTTGTCTCCCGCCCACGGAGAAACGGAAAAGTTCATACTGCTCGGGCAGCTACTCTTGCCGAGGTTCTTGCTGTTCACGCATGTGCTCTGCCCATTGACCTCCTGCACCTCCCAATAGTCGGGGCACTGTGCCGATACAGGTGGATAGTTGACATTGTTCTTGGCATGATAAGCAAGAAAAGCCACAGCGCAAAGCGCTATTAACAAAGTAACACCAGCGATAATGGCGACGGTCTTTTGGAACACCATGTATATATATATATTCTTCACAATATTTTCTTCCGCAATAGTATATGTCAAAGCCATGTGCTAACGGGCGGGTAGATATCATGGAGCCGTGCACAGATGCCCTTTTCATGTTGTACGATAGAATACCGGCGAAGTCCTGCGAGAGCTTTCCCGACGCGATGACTGGTAACTGGGAGGATACGCCTCTGTCCAGGTTGTTCTTTTGCGAAGGGAACATTGCGATTGTTCAAAACGGCATCAAGGCCGGCGTTTATAAGATGTCCCAAGGGAGGTATGTAATCGCCCCTCAGGATTGCGACACCCTTAAGATAATCATGCGCAGCGTCTTTCTCCAAAGTTCGATGAACCGTCCCGACGACATCACGGGTCAAATCGAACAGCTTAATCAGCTCGTTCTCGACTATGCGATCCCACAAGTGTACGGAGAGGCGGATGGCTACGTGAAGTATAAGAGAGACGCGTCGACACTCGCCATGCCGATGCAAGCTCCCGTGAGTTCGTCGTACCGCACAAAGACACTTGAGTTGAAAAGATGGTTCTAAGTAACCGACCGGTACGTACGTCATCCAGACTTATTTCAAGGTGAGCTTACGACCCTTTTTCTTCTTCCCTCCCGCCGCATGATCGACGTGTCCTCGACTTCTCTCTAGCTCCTCCATATGATCCCTGTAGGCGGCTTCCACGTCGAGCAAATCCTTTTCCCACAAACCGCGCAAGGTCGAGCCCTCCAACGCTGCGAGTTCTGCATCCTTATCGCCTTTTTCTTTTAGTAGTCTGGATACACACTCTGCGGTGACGCTGTCCATGGGCATCTTGACGAGGTATTTGAAGGTCCCATCCTCGTGCCGTTCCAGACCATTTTTACTAAGCATCTCATCGACTTGCGATTGCGTCTTCTTTCGCAGGTCGATCGTGTCATCCAGCACGAGGCTGACGTATCGTGCCTTGTTACTTAGTCGCTTCACGTCTTGTCCTAATAGTTCGAGCATATGGGCCTTCCGTTCCATATAGATGCCCATCCTTACGTTGTAGTATGCGTCCGCGATCTCCTCCGCGGACCCATACTTACGAAGTTGCTCCTTCTCATTGAATGCATGCATATTGGTGGTGCTGTGGAACGTGGACAACTTGAACAGCTTGTCCACACCATCGCACCCATGAGGGTGAACTTCGGCCTCCAGTTTCGCCAGTACTCCCGGAACGAGAGAGATGGTGATATCGACTGTTTGGTCCGTACTCATATCACTGTAGTCCTTCACGATGGGTTTGACCTTACATGCCTTCCCCGTCGGCGCCACCGGACAGATAAGCGCCTCCAGATGTTGCTTGAAGTCGTCCGTCCAATACCCAATGGGCAGCTCGGTAACGCGGATTGACTTGTCGCTCACGCGCTTCCATACACCTTTGATGATGTATCTGCTGCACGTGTCGTCACATGGCATGACGATACCGTTGAAGCCCTGGTAGTACGGGTGCATACGCGACGGTGGCGCACCCTCCGCGCCGGCCAGCTTGTATCGTAAGTATGCGATCACGTCGCCCGGATTGTAGGATGCAATGTCCGTGCTGAAACCTGTACCGATCCCTTTGCTCCCGTTTACGAGCAACATGGGCACTACAGGCGCATAGAACACGGGCTCTACAAGTGACCCATCGTCGTCCTTTCTTTCCAATACGCTATCATCGTCCAACGGAAACAGTGCACGCGTGATGGGACTGAGCTGTGTGAAGATGTACCTTTCAGACGCTGAGTCTTTTCCGCCCTGCAATCGCGTGCCGAACTGACCGTTGGGGAGCAGTAGATTGATGTTATTCGATCCTACGTAGTCCTGGGCCATACCAACGATAGCTCCATTAAGGCTGCTCTCACCATGGTGATATCCACTGTGCTCGGACACGTAGCCGCTGAACTGAGCTACTTTGATCTCGTTCCTGAGATTGCGCTTGAACGCAGCGTACAATATTTTGCGCAAACTGGTCTTCAATCCGTCCATGATGTTGGGAATAGACCGGTCGCAGTCGTACTTTGAGAAGTGAATGAGCTCTCGGTCGATAAAGCTCTTGTATGATACAGACAGCGCAGAGGTGTCCAAGAACGCACTCCGATCATAGTTGGACAGCCATAGCTTCCGATCCTCAGCACGTTTCTTATTGAACACCATGTCGATCGAATCGTCACATTCGTCGCCCCCATGCTCAAAGGTCACCACCTTCTTAGATTGGAAGTAATCGCGGAACTCCTTTCCCGTGCTCGTGCCTAACCCTTTGTAATACTTCACCTTCCACCCTTTAGGATCATTCGTTTGACACCATGCGGTGTATTCCCCCTCGCTATAGAATGGTACGACTTTCCCGGCTTTCTGTGCCTTCAGAATTGGTGTGTTCATGAAACCGATGAAGCCCATGACCTGGGTGAGAGACTGCCACTGTGATTGGAACATATTAATGCCGAGCCCCTTGATGTGACTGCCATCCAAGTCTTGATCTGTCATGAACAAGATGTTTCCGTACCGCAAAGCCGTTTTGATCGTTTCGGGCGTGTACTCTTTCCCAGCGACCAAGCCGAGTATCTTTTTGATCTCGTACACCTCTTTGTTCTCGCTCACACGTTTGGCCGTCTCACCGCGCACGTTGAACATCTTGCCACGCATAGGATATACACCCATCGTGTCACGATCTGCTTTCGTCAGCCCAGAGACAATACCAGCCTTAGCCGAATCCCCCTCACACAAGATGATTGTGCATTCAGATGCGCGCTCGCCGCCAGCCAGGTTGGCGTCGATGAGTTTGGGAATACCACGCACCATTCGGGTTTTGCTTCCGTCCGTTTTCTTGGCACTTTGTGTGTCCTTTACCTGTGTAAGCGCGCAGGCTGCATCCATCACCCCCATCTTCGCGATCTTCTCAATAAGCTTATCGGTTACCACGCAGGACGAGCCGAACTGCGCAACAGGTGTACTGAGATAGTCTTTGGTCTGGCTTTCGAACGCTGGGTTCTCGACGTCGCATCGTAAGAAGAGCAGCAGTTGTTCTTTGATCGTGTTGGGTTTGACATCGACCTTCTTCTTCTTTTTGATCAGGACGACCAGTTTGCGGATGATCTGATTAGTTACATAGTCCACGTGTTTGCCACCCTTTGACGTAAAGATGCCGTTCACGAACGAGACGTGTGTAAACTCCTCCTTCGGGGCAAGTGCGACCACGTACTCCCATCTTGGATTGGCTTCTTCGTGGAAGCGCTGGAACTCTCCCTTCGGCCCAAGATAAAGATCGGCGTACTGCTGGAAGGTTTTGGTCGTCAGCCAGCTACCGTCAAGTTTGACCTTCACGGTACTATCAGTGATGGCTGCAACGTCATACGCTCTCCTTCTCAGTAAGGCTAGCATGTTGGTCGACAGTCCTGGAATGCCAAGACGAGCGTAATCGGGTTTGAACGACACTTTTGTGTATGGTTTGACTTTGCACTTCGTGACGGAGGGCTTATCGATAGTTGTGAGGTTGTTGTGGAACTCCTGTGTGTACTTGAGCGCACGCTTGTGATCGACAGTCTCGACGCGACCCCATGTCGACCAGATGAGAACGAGCTTGAATCCGAAACCGTTCTTTCCGCCGACGATTCTCTTTTCAGACTTGTCGTAGTTGGTGGAGGTTCGCAGATGGCCGAACACCATCTCAGGTATCCACATGTCGTGCTCGGGATGCATAGCGACATCAATACCGTTTCCATCGTTAAGGAGCGTAATGGTGCCGTCTTCTGCGATGTCGATTTCGATTTTTGACACACGGTGATCGGTAGGGTCCACGGACTGTGCCATGCGCACGACATGGTCTCTGCAGTTAACGAGGCCTTCGTCAAACAGTTTGTATAGACCGGGAATGATCTCGATGTCACTTTCCACGATCTTTGGGCCTTCCCCAAGTACGTAGGAGGATGTTTCCACGAGGGTCATGCTGCCGGTGTATGTGTCCGGATTGTCAAGAACATGCTGCTTATCAGTCTTGCGTTGGTATGTGTCCTTAAGAGACGGCATGTGCTGAGTGTGTGGATGTGGGGGAGAAAATATTCTTGAAATCAATTTTTGAGATTAATGTTTTAAAGTTCCGGCTTAGTATTTAAAATCGGGGGATAATACAGTTATGGGAGATAGTTCTACTGTTGCCGTTACCGTTTCATTAGTAGATGCCGCCGGTAGCGCTATCGCGGCCCCTCTCGCTCCTGATGGCCCGCATACAGTTGACGGTCAGTCGGTTTATCTAAAAGTGGCCGGAGGGCCTTTCGAGCCCCCACCTAAACCAAGTGATATTACCGCCTCCCCGGGCGTGCAAGTAACACAAACCGCAGGAGGATCGCTCTTTAAAATAACAACGTTGCCCAGTACTCTGGAAGCTGGGAACACAGGCCCTTTCACCGCTTTCATATCAGAAGGAGGGCTTGATGTAGTTACTTATAAGACTAGGGGAATAGTTGGATTTATGAATCAAGGTTATAACAATCCTCTCCCGATGGGTATAGTAGGAAGAGTGAAAGAGATCACAGTTAATTACATCGGTAGTGGAGGAATCTACAGCATTCTGGGCTATAGGGGAGTATTTTCTGCGGACGACTTCTCAGACCTTCCGGGAAGCGCGCGTCAGGTCGATGCTGATGGGCAGTTTTGGGCCTCCTATACTTCTTATGGCGGAACAGGCACGGCTATTGCTGAGTACAAAGTCGCAAAAGCGGTATCGGGCTCGCTTCAGGCTTTACCCGGGGGAACAGTTAGTGTCACCATGAATTACGATTGGGCAAATATTAAACCCAAACTGGGCTCATATGCATATTCGGACTACGGATCGTTTATAGGGTACTATGAGAGCATAGGAGGATCTGGCCTAGCTGTATATCCTCAATCCTATACTGTTTCTAGCAGCGGGAACGGGTTCTGCGTTGGGGACATCCTTCACAGCACCCCAGCGTCATTTCTTTCATCGAATCCAGACGCAGGGCAGTACTTGGGCAATCAATATTCCAGTTTTATTAGTTTTGACGTTACCGAGATTTACCCTGATATTGCTACGAGCACCCCATCGTCCCTATCGAATACCGTGTCTTGGATTACCGATCCAGAGGAAGTATTAGCACTGATTACTTCTTCCGCAGTCACGAACGGTGGCGTAACATCCTTGAATACCATTCCTATCGTAGTCGAGATATATCCTGCTTCCACTGCGTTCGATGCAACCATGATTACGTTAAATCCCCCCAGTTCAATGACGTTGGTAGGGTTTACACAGAGTTCCGAACCGGGTCAATACTCTATGTCTATCACCACCGAGCTTGTTATGCAAACTATTGTGGATACGATTGCTCCTACGCGATACGATAACTATAATGATGTCGTGGCCTTTGTGAATGAGTTTCAAAAGAAAGTAACGTCTACACCCTGGTGGGGGTCCGCTTCTGCAGCACAAACAGCGGCACTTGCCTCGCAGGGAACAGCAACACAAGGAGCTTATTTCCTATACGCAGGGGACACGCTCGCCGCATCTCAGCTAGGAGCCGCGGGTAATGCACAAGGATACTACTCCACGGGCGGGAGCATCACATCTTTTACAAACCCTTATGTAACTATTAGCGAGGTAAATGCATATCCACGCACATATTGGCTCACTCAACAACGAGAAATAGCTGTTAGATCGTTGGTTGCCGATAGTTGGACTCAGTGGCAAACGCATTCTGTTTCTATTCCAGCAACTAAACTAGGCGCTGGTCAAACTGAGGCCGTAGACTTCAACTGGACGACCTCTCTAGAGAAGGCCCAACCGAATCTTACCGCTACTGGAGCAACGGAGAACTGGGCCGAGGCTGGACAGTACTTTACAGATGCAGCCTCCGTCACGATCATAATGGAATGTACGATTGGAATAGTTGGTTTTACACTGGAAGATATAACCATTACTCCGGCAGGGTATCCACCAACTAATCTTAGGACCACACCTGCCTCTTCATTTTTTCAGAGCGAGCCAACTTCTTTCTCTTTCGATGTGGCCCCCGACCCGGGAGTAGACATAATTGTTTCGATTCCTGCCAATTCATTCAAAAGTGCTGCCGACACCCAGAACGTAGCCTCAAATGTCATAACTTTAAAACGTGCAGCATACCCGATTCCTGTGCTTACGCTTAGCCAAACGGCGGTGGTTCAAGATGGCTCTACCTCTACAAATCTTGGGAATATCGAAATCTCACTTGAGGACCCGTCTGGTAGCAACACGTACATTCCCAATAACGCGCTTGACTCCGGGAGCTACTCATCAGGAGAGTCAATAGTGGATGTTTACAGAACATTCCCCTCCAATACTGACGGTGGGTCAAGCGAAGATCTGAGTTTGGTGCAAATAACGTTGGGTGCTCCTAGCCTAGTTCAAATAGGGACAGACGGTCTCAAGCACAAGATCGTTATCCCGATAACTTCGGTCGTAGGACCGGGTACGTATGAGTTTGCCGTGAAGGGAGGAACGTTTACTTGCAACACGACAAATGCCGACCTAGATGTAGGGAATGCCCCTTCGGCACGACGAGCAGGGCCCTACACCGTTATCCCTTCGGATAAGGCCACTCTCACTTTGTCTTCATCATCTTACACTACGGGGTCTCCATTGCCCGGGTCAACAACGAGTAATAACATCGTATCTCTGACATTCCGTTCTTTATTCCCAATGGCGATCGATGTTACGACAGTTAACGAGGCGAACAGACAGGCTGTTCGCACTGATCCTCATCTTGAAGGCAATCCCTTTCCTTCAGTAATAGGGACAAGCGGCACTGCACAAGTCTCGACGATAGATGGCGAATCACAATTAGTGTTCTATCTGGATGTGAGCCTCTGCACCATACTCGCGCCGCCGCTCAGTGCAGCTAACGGGGGGTACGACGTTAACTTTTATTTGCCCCTCCTGTACGGGACCGCTGAATGTGTATTCTTGGATAACCCCACTTCGGCTATTACCGCGGCTGTAACGGTGGAGCCGGTAGTTGGAAATGTCTCGGGTCTGTCACCCAGTCCTAGTTTCAAATCCATAAACAGCTGGACCAAGTGGATATACGACCCCATTGCAGGCTTTGACGTAACGCTAGAGACTACTACACCTTACGTAAACACAGAAGCTTCACTAACGCTTACTATCCCATCTGCCGCGCAAATAGGTGTTAAGGGAGACGCCAGCGGAAACTTGACGGGGTGGTTCTCGTCAGTCCCGCCATCGAACTTCACCATTACTGACGTAAATGAGGCTGGAACAACATGGTCTATCGCCGCGGACCCACAGGGCCCAGACGGTCCATATCTAGTTACCTTGGCAGAGGGAATCGTGTTTCAAGGAGAGACGTTTAACAACCCTGTGGACTGTTCATTCACCTACCTAGACGAGCCCATGACCGTAAGTATAACGTCCGCGGACGCAAACAAAACTATTTCTACTGAAACTGTCCCATTTACGATCATTAGTTCTTCTCAAGCAGAAAGTGGACATGGAACCATCTCTAAGGAAGACTTCGACATCACTAGCACCAATACGTCTGGAGTTGCTCATTTGGCCATGACAATAGATGCGCCTACCAATATCGATCCCCCTTCTCAGGCTGCCTCTTACCTTCCCAGACGTACGCAATGGCAAGGGTCTGCTACAGTAAATGGTGACGGAACCTACACAATTAGTTTAAAAGCCGGCATCCTGACAGATATATTCGGAAACTCTCAAGCGGCGTCGAATGTACTGTCTTGGCGGTTCCAAGCACTCACCCCACAGGTGACCATCAGTGCGGACGTGACCCTCGGGCCCAGAGTTACACGGAAGAGCGTTGGGCTAACTTTCACACTGAACCAGTCTGGGGTGGCGTTTGCCCAGAGCGACGTCGATGTAACCAATGTAACGTTGTCAGATTGGGAGCAGAGTACGACTAACCCTCTAGTGTACACGGCTACCGCGACGGTCGACGTCCCCACGGGGAGCGATGAGAACGTCAGTATAGCTTGTGGGGTATCAGTTGACCAAAGCAGGCTCAGTAATCACTACGGAACTGCAGGTTCAGGCACACCGTCGATATCTTGGACCTACGTGCAGTCGCAGCCTACTGTTGAGATAACACTCTCGACGCCGCAGGGTGCGCTGTCCGGTGGGAGTTGGACCAACGCGTCGGAAGTGACAGCAACGTTCACTTTCGACCAGGACGTTACTGGGTTTGACGAGAGCTCGATCACCGTGGTGGCACCCAGTGGGGCGCCTGAGGCGACCTTTGGTGCGGTGGGCCAAGCTGGCGCTGACCAGTACGAAGTCACAATCACGGTGACAGGCGAGGGCTTATACACTGTCTCCGTGCCGGCCAATGCTGTAAACGCGGACAACGTTTCGAACACGGCATCCAATGTGGTCACATGGCACTACCAGAACCAGCCCCCACGTTTGAACAACTTCTACTCGCTCGACGTTAGTGCGGGGCAGCCGACGACCAAAGAGGACATTAGCATGGTCTTGGTCGCAAACGAACCGCTATCCGCGGTGCACACGACTAAATGTACACTTGACCCCGACGATATGGTAATCAAGGGCCTTACTGGTAGCGACGAGAATTGGACCTTCACTGTATCCCAACCGGGGTCTCGCGCGGTGGGTTACCTCGCTCAATGTAGCATAACTTGTGAACTGGGCGCGCTCGTGTCTTCAGCCGGCACTGGCAGCGCTTCAAGCGACGCCTCCTTTTCTTTCGGTTGGATATACACCAATGCTCCTCCACAAGTGGACGTATCCAGTAGTTTGATCGGCACCGACCCTAAGACCAGTCAGGAGACCATTCTACTCTCCATCAGTTGCCGAGGTAACGAGCCTATATACGATTTCGACATAACTAAAGTCGTTGCTGTCACTACGGGCGGCTACTCGCATCCCGGACCAGCGATACAACTCGTTCCGGGGCAGGTGGTCGCCGCCGGACAACCCTGGCCCCAATCTATCTCCGTAAGGGCCAGCGTGCCAACATCCACGGTTAGCGCCGTCTTACTCCCATTGAAGGGGAAGTACGCCGTCCAGGTACAACAAGGTGCGTTCGCGGACGTAAACGGCACGCAGAACGCTGCGTCGGCTGTGTATGGCTGGCAGTATTCGAATGAACGTCCCACGGTGAGGTTCTTGTCTTCGGCTCTAGATGCATACAAAGGGTCATCCTATCCTTTCCCCGTGCTAAAGTTCGAGATGACCTTGAGCGAACCATGTGATGGGCTTGCACATGACGACATTGTGTGCCACCCTCCGAGCTCTGTTAACGCTGGTCAAATCGTCATCTCATCCTTAGACCATGTTTCTGCGTTGGCCTACACATTTACAGTCACGGTGCCAGAAAATGGCGCGTATTCGATCTATATGCCGCAGGACAAGATCCACGACAGCTACCAAAACTGGAATAAGGAGAGCAACATGTTGAGTTGGAGTTGTCAAATTGCCGGTCCGTCGGCTACACTGTCCGTCAGTAGTGGGTTAGTCTCAGGTGCCGTGACAAACCGAGAATATTTGGATTTTGTCGCTACGTTTAATCAGCCGCTCGCGAGTGGGATGTATGGGAACGTGGAGGTGGAAGGGAACGTGGTGGTGACCAACACAGCGTTGGACGTCTCCAATCAACAACTAACCTTCACGACATATGCCATTGAAAACGGAACATACACTATTAGTCTGCCGGCAGGAATAGTGAAAAACAAGTATGCCTCAGACTCGTCGGCGTCATCATCCTTCGACTGGACATACTCAAATGTTGCTCCGATAGCACAATTAACAACAAGCGAAATCTATGAGGGTCACTTGACCCATATCTCTAGTGTAGAGTTTGACATCAGCTTCTCGGAACCTTGCCCTTTGTTCGCCGTCACCGATATCATGCTTACTACTGGTGACGGCAACGTAGTTAATCAAGTTTGGACGATTCCTCATATTCGTTATTGTTTCTCGGTTAACACGAGCACACCGGGGGACTTCGTGCTTCTGATACCGGCCTCATCTATTGTCGACCTCGCCGGGAACGTGGCAGCCGAGGACCTTAGTTTTAATTGGGCTTACACTGACGTAGACCCCACATACACCGTAGTGTCCGCCACGACTGGTTTGACGTTCAACACTGCCCAATCAAGCGCCCTTCTATCGATCGATGCCCTGCTGACATTTACCGACAAGGTGTTCCCGCGCTTATCCGATATAGTGCTCACCAACTGTAAGATAACCGGTGTTTCCCCATCGGGCGCCACGCCTCAACTATCTTACGTGTTTACGATGGAGCCCTTGGAAAAGGGCCACGCGGAGGTGGACTTTAAACACACTGCCTTCAGCACGTCCGATCTTGGAGGTGTGCAGCCCGCGAGTGAGAGCACCATTTCGTGGACTTTCGCACCCACCCAGCCCGTGGTGACTATTGCGGGGCATGTCCAGAGCCACTCGCTTACAACGAGGAAAAGTATCGCATTGGATATTACTGTGAGTCCGTCGAGCGTTCCGTTTGAGCTGGGAGACATCAGCCATTCTGCATCGCTAGCCGCACCATCTTCCTTTTCGGGTATAAATACCGCTTCCTCCGGGAGCCAGGTATATTCAGCGCTATTCCAGTTAGCCGACATGGACCCACTGGCGGACTTCACCGTGGACTGTTGGGTGAAGGTGGCGGCCGGGGCAGTGAACAACCGTAGTCAGATCAATGAGGCTGCCTCTTCGTTTTACTGGACTTATACAAATGTTCCACCAACTCCTGTGATAACGGCGGTAGACATCTCCAACGGTGCATACACCGATATAAACCCGATTAGTTTGCGGATATACGTTCCAGACGGAATAAGCGGTGGGCCGTTTCGGGCGTCCTATATCACTGCAGCTGATCCAACTGTAGTCAGCATTGCGCACCCCCGCAAGCTGATCGCGGCGCAGGGGGAGCACGGTGATACTTATGAGCTGGAGGCGACGGTGACAGGTGTCAACTCTGTTTCACTATCTGTCCGAGCCGGGGCATACAACGATCTGGCAGAGCAGCCCAACAATGCGTCGAGCCCGTTCACGTGGCATTACAATGACGCACCACTCACACTGTCCGTGGCAAGTAACATTCCTACTACGTACGCTGCGCTGGGGGGCATAACGAACGAGTCAACCATTACCTTGACGGTAACGGGCAGTCTTGTAATTAGTTCGGTGGACGTTAACAAAATAGCCAGCACTGATGGTGCTACATTTACGCACCGTGTCAAGTCTGCAACAACGTACCAGTTCGTAGTCAGTCTTGGTAGCAGTCCGTCTGACGGAACGTATACCATGGGCTTCGGCGAGGGCGCCTTCACCGACGAATACGGGCGGGCCAGCCAACAAACCTCTTTCAGCTGGGTTTACAGTGATGTTCCACCAGTTCCTACTATCCAACCTGTGGTCCCGCTGGCAACCGGGCGGATCACGAATAGGGAGTCCATAGAGTTCGACGTAACGTTCAACCAAAGTGGAGTGGTAGTGTCGAAGGCGGACTTCCTTGTTTCTCCTTCAACAGCCTCTTTTTCTTACACCCAAGAAGGGGCGGTATGTAGGGCAACTGTAAACGTCGGCGCGCAAACAGCGGATGTAACTATACCGTGTAAGTTGTCTTTGCCGAAGGGGTCAGTACATGACAGAGCAGGGAATGCGAACGAGGTTACTGGTGAGTATGCTTGGACTTATACGAACTCGCCTCCGGTGCCCGTGATTTTGTATGCGGGTGATGGATCGTTGGTCAATGGCGGGTTCACTCATCTCGACACGAACGTTTTTAAGATTGATGTGAGCGATGCGGTCGCCGTTCAGCCTACCGTGACGCTGACGGGCCCGTCGGGTACGACACACGTGCTATCCGTGGCGACTACTCAGGCACATTACTCGATGATGGTGCAGGTAGTGACTTTACAAGAAGGGAGTTATACACTGAAGGTGCCGGCCGGCGGGATAGTGGACACGGCTGGCAATGCGAGTGCTAAGGAGGTGGCTTGGTCATGGACTTACAACAATACTAAGCCCTCCGTTACTATCTCGGCAAAAGAGGGTGGATCGAACGTCCCGATATCTTCGGGAGGGATAACCAACGTGGCTGCGGTAGTTGTGGAGCTTACTATCGACGAGCCGACGGCACCGGGGTCGTTTACGATAGGCGACGTGCACACCACGGGCGGTATTGGGCTGTCTGGGTGGACTCCGGTGAGCGAGACCGTTTATAGTGTAATAGCTCACCCGAGTGATGTGAGTGTACCAGGTACATATAGTATTCAGGTTCTTGCCGATACGTTCACCGATCGCTCCGGACTGTCAAACAACGAGTCTGCTCCGTTTTCATGGAGCTTCTCTACGGCGCGGCCGACACCCACCATCACAGCCCAACCTTCCATGGGGCTTACTAGCGGGGGCAAGACCACGCACGATGTGATGCGGGTTGTGGTCAATACGATCCGACCGGCGCGAACATTCGGTCGCTCTAATATACATGTCACGGACGCGGCGGGCGGCGTCATAACGGGATATAGTGCGACGGCGTCGAGCAGTGGTTCTACACTTTATGACGTTGTGATACCTGCGCCGGCTGCAGGAACGTATCGGGCCCAAGTGCTTGCGGATACCTACGAGGATAGGGCCGGAAACTATAATTTAGCTAGTTTACCCTTCGACTGGGAGTACGAGGGTGTGCCCCCCGTGGTGTCGCTCACCTCCTCGGACATAACCAGCAGCCACAAAGTGTTCTACATGCGCACGATAACGGTTTCACTGTCGTCCACCGTCCCCATTGAGATGCCCTTTATCGCGGACTTTTCGCTGAGTGAAGGACTAGTGTTGTCGTCTATCAAAGCCACGCCGGGTGCTGCCCCGAACCAAGACTTTACGCTGAGCGTGCGAATGGTTGTCCCAGTCGATGGGCAAAAGTACACGATTACGCTCGCAGCGGGGAATGTTGAGAGTGTGCACGGACGGCCATCGGCGGTCACCAGTAGTCTTCGCTGGGAATACGTAAGCGCATTGAGAGTATCTATAGTCCCTGTGTCAGATTCCGCCGTTCCACGGGTCGTGATCGGACAGCTTACCACGACCGTGAAGGTAGTCGGGAACGCGCCACTGGTTGACTTCTCTCCCAGCGCGCTGTCCATTCCCGCTGGCGTGGTCGTCAGTGCTGCCTCAGTCAGTGGGCCGAGCGAATCTATCGACCTGCAGGTCACGGCCCCGTCCTACGGTCACTACTTACTTAGTCTGAGTAGTGGGGGCGTTACTGACGTGTACGGGGCGCAAAACACAGGGTCCTCAGCGCTGACACTTATCTTCACCGCTTCTATAGACACTCCGTGGTTCCGTCACTATGCATCATCTGCGGGGATCGACTTGGGATGCGTCGACGTCCCACTCGGCTGCCCTCCGCGCGTCCTGTACAATCCCCAGAACACTGGTTATGTGACGCCAATTCGAGGGGAGATAGCCAGGCAGGTCTTTATGGTGGGGATGGCTTCGCGAGCTCCGGGAAGGACGCGTTCGGTAGTCGAAGGCCAAGAAGTTAACGCGTTTGGTAGCAACGCCGGCGCACCGGCGGGGGCGCGAGGTCCTATACGTAATTCGTTTATTTAGGGAGTACGTGCCACGGCGAAATAAAATCTTGCATAGATGTATAGTATGCTGACTACAGGAAGCAGGAGACAGGTGTTCAACGGGAGCGCGAAGCACACTTCAGGTGGTCTTGAGAAGAAGGACCTGAAGATGAACAAGTTCGGTCGTATCGTGTCGGCGAACAAGTCCCGCAGCGCGAAGAAGGACAACCGTCTGGTGAAGGCTGGCTACGGCACGAAGAAGGGTCACTTTGGCTGGGTGCGTGTTGGCAGCAAGAAGAGCCGGACGTCGCACAAGAAGAGCCGGAAGTCGCACAAGAAGAGCCGGAAGTCGCACAAGAAGAGCCGGAAGCATTAAGGGCTCCACGTCAAAACTCTAGAATGTACTTTTCTTGCGTAATGTTATACAAGATAAGTATGATGAAAGTTGATTATGGAAGCGTATTCGTAGGCGTGGTGGTGGGACTGGTGTCGATGTACTTGCTAACAAAGGTGGGTAAGATGTGCCATTGGTTTTCCGACGGCGATGCTGTCAAACGGGACATAATTAAGACGTTGCTGAGGCAGTCAGCGCGATGGTCTACGGCCGCAAAGCAGGACGAGGTTCCCATGATCGCGGTTTTGCACGCAAACTACGGCGCAGGTTACCTTTACGCTTTGCTGGACGTTGCCACCCCTCAAGAGATAGAGGCCGCCACTGGGGTCGACGTTCTTAGGTATAAGGACGAGATCACTGACGCGCAGGATAAGGCCACGATTGCAGCCATAGGTGCGTGCCCCAGTTTCGGTCCTGAGCCGTCGTACTTGGCTTCTCTAGGTGGGGAAGGACGTGAGCTATGAGTCGTTGCGAGCCGCTAGGCTATTGCCCGACGCGTCGTCCAATGACGCATCGTCCGACGAAGAGTCCTCCGAGACGTCATACTCAGACCCGAGACCCTGAGGAAACAGGGAGCCCATTCCATGGCTGCCCACCATCATCATCGTGTCTGTTCTTTCTTGGGCGTCCAGTGAGTTCAGGTATCTTGCATATCTTTCATCTTGCAAATCCTCGTCGTGCGCCATGTGGTTGAAAAGGCGCCAATATCTCTAAATTGGTCTGAGCCAGTATCGTAACTTCACTCGGTGGCGGTGAGGTTTCGATATTATTTTGTACCGTTTGATTAGGACCGATGGAGGCTATCGACGACGCGTCTGGTAACGGCGAGGAAATTGTAGTAATCGACGTGCATGAACCGCTTCCACCGCAGCGCTCTATAGGCGGTGCCCGGTTATTCCCAGCGACAAATACAAAGGTGTCATCCGCACCTATCGTAGCAGACTCGGGCGGTCCGTCACTCAGCCAAGCTTCACCACGGGACAAGGAGAGTAGGGCTGTTCAGTCCGACGATGGTACTGTTGCAGCTGATAATACCAAAGTCTCCCACGGGGAGCTTGTCTCGCGATACAGTTTACTCAAGCGGCATGCACATGAGCTCAATACGCAGCATCGTCTTTTTCATAGGATTTTCACAAATCAGAGACTATGGCATTCACGATTGTCACTTTTCGTTATACTGCTGTCGTCTACCATGACCCTGATGAGTTCTCTCACTTTTATTCTTCCTAGGGCGGTGATTGATGCCAAGCACGATCGCATACCGAACATTGTACTCAGTTTCTTGGTGACGATTGTGTCCAGCGTACTCAAATGGGGCGCTTGGGACGCGCGATGTGAAGAGACGCGTGGAAGGGCCACCCTCATAGTGGACTGTATCAGCAAGGTAAAAGGCTGTTGCATAGAGCTGGAGAAAGCGTTGGGACTGGGTAATGAGCAAACTCGCCAAAATGATGATGTGCTCATCAAAGAAAGCGTGTATCGCGACCTCGATGTTATATCCGGGCATGCTGTCGAGGTGTTGAGTCAGACAAAGGCCGTGCTGTTTAGTATTCGACCCAATATGGTCGCTAACTATGAGAAGCGTATTTTGGAAACACGCATGGCAACACAGAATACGGAAGTTACCGAGTCTTTTTCGAGACTATTCAGTAAGCTTCTGGATTCTTACCAGTCCTTCACGCGTTGGGGTGTTGAGTCAGGGGTTTCGGACGATGATAGACTTGCCGCAGATCGGGAGCGCGAACTAGTTCGGTTTTCCCAGCTAGTGAACGACCAGCGCCGCATTTTATCAACTCACAGTCACATGTTGCAGTATGCAAATGATTACAAGAGAGCTATGTTTGGCGAACGTGGCGAGACAAAGGGGTGTTACTATCGCTTTAAGGCTCTGTTGTGGCGCTTGTGTTGCCACCTCCGGTGCCTCGAGCCAGAGGATATCCCTCTCGGGCCAGCTGATTTGCGCCCGCGCGAAACATCCGCTATCGTGTCGCCCGCTATCGTGCCGCCCACTATCGACGTGGCGACCATATAGATTAACTTCTTAGAATAGTAATATGAGCAACATTGTTGTGCAGTTCATATTAGGTGGGCTAATAGTCGTCGGTCAGACATACTTCGCGAACAACGCGTCGCCCTTTGTGGCGGGACTAATATACTCGGCCCCCACGCTGTTTATTCCCAGTGTGATTTTTATAAAGGATAAATCGGCACTAGGTAGCTTCGCTTTACACGCTGCCTTCATGCTTTTGGCACTGTTCACATATGATATCTCATATTATTTCTTGTTGCAGAGGTTCGGCAAATGGCCATCTCTGCTCGCTGCCTTCGTACCGTGGGCCGCGGCGGCCGTTCTTTCTGGACGACTGGCAAACGCGTTGGCTCCTCCGAAGCACTAGGCTGAGATGTACCAGTCGGGCTCAATACATCCATCTTCGTTGATGTACTCGGCAAGATACTCTCCTATAAAACGCTCGAAGTAGCGCTTGCTCACCATGGGCTGTTTATTCCTCATGTGCGCCGCGTATCTTTCGTAGGCTTCGAAGAGTGGAAGAGCAGTGGTATGTTCTCCGGTTTGCTCAGATAACCCGTCCCTTAGTATCGTCAGAAAGCTAGATATCTGCCCTTTTTTATTCCAACTCGTGCAGATGACGCATTGGATGTATTTGTCGTCATCTATTGTCACCTCCGGGCAGAAGTGCCCTAACATAGAGAGAAGTTCATTTGTGGTCACGCTCCCGAAGACCTTTCTATTGTTAGCGCGCAGCAACGTGAGAAGTTCCTCTATCTCAAGCTCGTCGTCCTCGTCCTCGGTGATGCTTATTTCGTTTCTCCAGAACTCCGTAAAAGCACTTGCAGAAGGAAGATATGAGCTTGTAACGTGTGTGTACGTGTCCTCCTCGACGTCAAACGACAATCGCTCTTGTAGCAGCGCCTTGACTTGTGACGCAAAGATGACGCTGGGAACTCCTAGCTGGACTAGATAGTTTTTCCAGAGGAACGTCATGGCCTTACTGCTGATTGTGCACGATGACTGTGTCGAGGCACTCAAATGTGAACGTATGAAGTCTGTAATAAAGCTATCGTTCGTACGCGTTGTCAGATACAATGCATGGCGCCCGTCGTCTGTATCGCGGTGTTGCGCCATAAAGTCATCCGCGTTGCGGTATCTCTCTGAGTAGTGTGCGGCGACGCAGAGCACATCTACTATATGTTTCCGGAGGCTCCCTTCCCAGACCTTGTCGTTGATCGGAAACTGTGTAGCGATCAGTCGGCAATCGACGAAGTTGTGGTCGTAATATTTATACTTGAAGCTGCTCGCCACGGCATTCTGGCCAAAGAGCGAGTTGGCGTCAGCAGCAATATCTAAGACGAAGGACTTGACGTCGGACGAGGTTATGTATATCAGATTTTCGTTCTTCTTCAACAATCCGTCCCCAACGACGCACAAAAAGTATTTCGCCATCACTCTACTCTTGAACACAGACGGATGGAGGCTATTCACTACAAACTGTATCGTTGCCGAATCCGGAATACACGATACCAGTGGCCGCTCCTTTATCCTCTTGAGGATGTGCACTTTTATCTTGTGCTTCCATGGATGAAGGCTGGGTTGATGTGTGATACCTCTCAGTACTTCGTACAGTATGTCGTCCTCGTTGTATACGTGGTAGTGAAGACGATCGTAGTGAAAGAACATCGACGCAGTATGTGAGTACACGTACACGTTCTTCCCTAGGAAGCGCTCGACAAACGCGTCGGCGGCCTCGGTCAGTGAGCGTTTTCTATCTTCCCTCTGCACCTGGTGCTCCGCGGCTCGCTGCATGAGGACAGGGAGTTGGTCGCACATATGATGAAGAAGCTTGTTAGTAATATATGCATTGGATGTGTAGCGCTCGAACAGATCGCATAGGATCGACTTGGCTTTCGCTTCGTCGTACTGTTTTTCTTCCGTTACTTCCATGTGTGTAGGTATGCGCAAGTGCCTTTAACTTTATCTATGCAAATCAATAAATGATCTGCATGGATATGGTGGTTTATCTGATAAGTTCGTCGGTTATGGGGTCGTACGGCCCACTCGGTCCCGCAGCGACGTAGCGTTCGATCAGTACAGTCGCCGTTGCGGTGCCCGCGATAAACACCGCGGCGAGTATGGGTAGCTTATGTTTAAATGCCATGTGGGAAATGTACAATATGGGTATTACAATGAGCATAATAGCTGTAAAGTAGTAGATGGCGCGACCCTTTGTCTTCGCATTGGGAAGTGTGTTTTGTTCAGACAACACACTCTGATACCGTTCGGCCCAATGCACGGCGACACGGTCGACGTATGCTAGCGCGAGTATGGCTACCAATGCAATGGCGCTGCGTCCCGGTACGTCGCTCGTCGTTATGTAAGGGATGAGAAACGTCGGTATTACAAAGGAAAATACGAGGAGCGCTAGTCCAAGTAATGACAGTGCTAACACGTCGAAGTTCAGGGCGCTTGCTTCGAGCAGATTGAGTATGACCCCGTAGAGGGATACGGTATCGAGGCTGAGCTTCGTTATGACGTCTCGGACTGAAGTGGGGTGTGGGTTGTACACCCATATGGGTAGGTCGAAATAAGAACGCGCCAGATTTGCCAGCTCGTTGGTGAAAGGCATAATGAAGAGTAGCCCGTCGTAGAGGTTCGATACCATGGTACATATGGTGCAGATAATGATTTCGGGCGGGACTGCCAGAGAAAGATCATTTAAAGAGTGGTGTGGAATATGCGTATACTACCATGGTGTCGGGTGGCTGTGTGTTGCGCATCAAGACGGTTCAAATCCAACCTTTTAGAACCCTGATGACGGCGCTTAAGAACATCCTACTTGAAACCAACATCACTTTTCAAAAGGATGGGATAAGGATAATCAATATGGACAAGTCACACACGATATTGGTGTATCTCTATCTACCTGCTGATCGTTTTGAGCTCTACGAGTGTGAGTACGACAGGATTGTTATAGGCGTCAACATGTTCCACCTTTTCAAGCTTGTGAATACTATTGACAACGACGATACGCTCACGATGTACATCGAGCGATCTGATTACTCCGACGGCGTTGTGCAGAACTTGGGGTTACGATTTGAGAATGGTGAGATCAAACAGTGTAAGACGCAGAAGTTGCGGTTGATCGAACCCGAGGCGGACGAGCTCGAATACCCAGACGTGAAGTTCTCCTCGATACTGAACCTCCCCAGCTCGGACTTCGAGAAGATTGTGAGGGACCTCTCCGTGATTTCGGACACGCTAGAGATCGAGTCGGTGGGTACGGAACTAGTATTTAGATGCTCAGGCGCGTTTGCAAAGGCAGAGATAAGACGCACCGAGTCAGATGGCAGCATGGAGTTCATTCAGAAGCAGAGCCCTACGCGGGTTATCCAGGGAGAGTTTTCTTTGAAAAACCTTACATACTTCATCAAGTGTACGAACCTGTGCAGTCACATTGAAATGTACTTGGAGAACGACATCCCACTTGTAGTCAAGTACAACGTGGCCAGTTTAGGAGAGATAAAGCTCTGCCTAGCTCCTCTTCCACCATCCCATTCCTAGAAAAATAATGTAGTGGCTTTGCGCTACTACATTGTTTGTGTTTAGTACTCTGGTGTTTGCTTCTTGAAGATGCACCCCTGGGCCGCTGGACCGTTTACGCCCGTAATGTGGTCGGGGTTCTGGAAACGACACGATCCCATCCACACCTTTATGATGCAGAAGTTCTTCTTTGGAGAAATGGTAATACCTGTGATGTCGCCTGCTATGTCGGCGCGGTTCGCCGCCGTCTCTCCGGCGACTGATAGCATCAGGTTCCGCCAGGTAGATGGCACGAGTTTGTTAGTCACCTTGTACGAAAAGCAGCCTCCGTGGCGGTTCCTCGTGTCTTCCCATGTCGGTTGGATACCCTTCCGCATCATGAACAGCATGCAATTGCGCACGAGTGCGTCAGGAAGGGTCTCTGCTACTGCGAGCGTACCTTCCGCGGTGTTGTATGTGTGAATGCTTTTGTAGCTCTTTAGCGACCAGTCGGTGTCATGTGGTAGATGGGCGAACAATGTCCAACTATCAAATAAGCTATGTTCTTCGGCGGCTATCGTCTCGTGGGGCGGCATTACCGAGGTCGCGTTTTCCGACATGCCGATATCTTTACGAGAGATCAATTTTCTATATCCTTTCATCATTGCTTGGGGCGGCTGAACCACGACACCCAAGCGGTGGGCTCTGGGGTATCCCCTTCGGCACATGCCTCACCAACTTGGGGTTTATCTGCGTCACCTCCCTCGGCGTCGCTCGCGCCGTCTGGCTTCGGACTGCCATCGTTCTTTTCTAATGTGTCGTAGCCGGTGGCTCCAAGTCGCACGGCGTCCCGTGGCCCTAGTGTGAGTTGGTCTGCCGATCCGTCGATGATCGTAACTTTGTAGTCTTCGGGTGCTGTGTCGAAACCAAGCCGACTTATGCACCACCAAGACACGAACTCCTTGTCGAGAATGACGTTGTCTACTATAAAGAAATCGTATGGCTCCTTCAAGTTCAAAGTGTACGACTGATCTCCCACATGGAGAGTGACGTTGATGAAGCGTTCTTCTGCGCACTTGAAGTCGTCGGATAGCTGTGCCGCGGTGTCCGCCCTTATGACCGGTGTTTTGTTTTCCTCCGTGAAGCGATACAACACCATATCGTATGTCTCCTCGTCGACTGGCGCTTCTGCGATACTTTCTAACGTAGATATCGCAGTGACGGTACGCCCGGCGCGTGTGAAGATCAGTCGAGGGGCATGGACCCCGTCACTCCCGCCGCCCATATTCGCGCACAGACTTGCACACAAGTTATCCAGCGCCGGCTTAATGTTATCCTCGTATTTCTTCGTAGCTTTCGCCGTCCACTTGAAGATGGCGTGCGCCCCGCTTAGGAGGAGCATGTTGGCTTCGCGTGGGTATCTGGCAGCAAGTGCCGCGCATCCTACGCTCACGGCGGTCCCGATCATGACAGTGTAACCTAAGTGCATGGCAGTCGTATCCAAATCCATTGCCTGTAGATATAGAAAATATTTGTTTTAAGCGCTTTGAAACAGATCACTTTCTAGGCGCGCGCCGGTGGCGGCGAAGGCGGCGAAGGCGGGGGTGGTATGCGCCTGTTTACTTCTGCGGGTGGTGGGGACGGTTTTGCCTTTTCGTTTTTCTTCTCCGTCTTCTTTTCGGGCACGTGCACGTCGTACTTAAGCGACCCTGAGTTTGGAGACAAATCGAACACAAACAGCAATATGCTCGTCAGGAACGTCATCATCAAGAAAGGAATGAAGACTATGAACCACGAGATTATGCCAAGTCCTTGGCGACATAGCGTATTCAATAGTATGGTGAAAATGATCATCACCAGAAACTTGAACATAGCCGTATTGTACATGCCCTTCACCGTGTCGATCAATATTTGCGCGAGTGAGAAACCGACGTACAGCATCGCTGGAGGACACAGTTTATTTAGTATCGCCATGTATACTTGTTGTTAAGATTAAAATCATATGAAGTCCGCGTCTGGATCCGAACGGTCGTCCATGTGGAAGATGGGTAGTTTGTTGCGGAAAACACCCACCTCTTCGCCAACATCCCCGTTTGGGGCGCACTCGTAGATGGTTGTAGCGGAGCAGTAGTAACTGGTGCCCTGAATGATCATCTCCTCAACCTCCTCTTCCTCATCGTCCTCATCGTCCTCATCGTCCCCGGACGCAACCTCCTCCTCCTCGGACATAGGCTCCTCCTCCTTGGACACAACCTCCTCCTCCTTGGACACAACCTCCTCCTCCTCGGACATAGGCTCCTCCTCCTCCTCCTCGGACATAGGCTCCTCCTCCTCCTCCTCCTCCTCTACTCTTTCGGCTTCGCCACGCAGAGCGTCTTCTGTCACCTCGGTTTCGGCTTCGCTCTCCCCCCTTTCGGCTTCTCCACGCCCACCGTCTTCTGTTACCTCGGTTTCGGCTTGAAGTCCGAACATAATTCGCTTAATCGTGCTAGGAGGGAATGTGGGTGCAGAGTCACCATCTGAAGAAGAGCATTGACTGGCACCGTCACGTTCCCATGCGTGCGTACTCTCGCGTTCGTCGTCGCCCGCGGTTTGTCCCTGACGATCTCGCACTTCGAGGACCATCTCCTCTCCTCCGCTAGATAGCTCGTTTAAATCATGTTTCATACGCTCCAACTCTGCGTTTTGAACTTCCAGTTGCGCCGCAAGTCGTCGGACCTCGCCTTGAAGGAGCTTGTACTCGGGCAGTTCGCGCAGAATCGGACAAATTGCATTATACACGTAGGTGTGATGGGGTGGGCATTCAGCTAATGGCCTCACGACCTCCTCAACGCATGAACGGATCTTGTCCATAGTGGGGCGCAAGTCCACGTCACGGCCATGTCGTCGTGTGATGTCCATCTACTGTGTAAGTTCTTGTTTATCCGTTTAAATACAGTTTACTGAACCTACTAATATGAGTTCTTTGCCGGATGACCATGAAAGCAAGATGGCGTTGATCATGCGCCAGACCAACTACGACGAGAAATGTGCGTTCGCGAAACTCGTTGAACACAGCTACGATTGCGACCAGGTTGTTCGCGAGTACTTGTTGGGGGGCGTTCATGTGGCGCAGGCGCCTCCGAACAGGGCCTCCACCAACCAAAGGGTCTTCGCGGAGATACGTGGGTACATGGACAACAACGTCGCCGCATTCACGGCCAAGGGTGGCAGCGGATCGAAAAATTGATTTGCCGCTCGTGACTTGTATCATCGCAATCTCGCTTATGACAGACATTGCGATGGGATCAATCGTGTGGATATTGGACGGGGGCTTTGTCGGTGAGAGAGGAACCGTATGCAAGTTGCCCTGTCCGGAGGACTACGCCAACAAAGACCAGGAGTGGAAGGAGGCGTGCGGTGTAGGCGAGGGGTACGAATGTCCGCCGGGCGAACCACTGGCCGATCTCTACAACGTGCGTCTTCTAACTGGAAAGCACAAGGGCGTGGTTGTATGTTTCATGCAAAGGGACGATTTGCAATTATGCGGCGAGGACTAAGTGAGCCCGAACGTGTGGCTGACGACACTCTTCTTGTCGGGTTGAACCGCTTTTCTCCTAAGGCGGTATTTCCCGCTTCCGCCACCGGAAGAGGTCGTACCGGCTATGGATCCGAAGTCCGTCATGTCTTGGTGTAGTTCTGGGAGGATGCGCGTCAGCGGCTTTTGAACGACCATCAGTAGACGTTCGTTTCTGAAAGACCTTCTGTATTCCTGGATGGTAAGGTTCCCGTAGAACTTGTCGAGAGTGTAGTGCGGATCGGGTGCAGGTCTGATTGGATGAGCGTAGTTGAACGCATCACAGTACAGATGGTTTAGCAAACTGTATCTCTCGAACTTTGTGGAGCTGTCGATCCTGTCGCGCTCCATGAGATGAGCACATGCGCATTCTGGGCTGCAGAAACATCCATACACGTCATAGCCGCCGCCACTCTCGTGGCTGGGTATGTATATGGCCGGGCTGTCAAACTCGCATGTACACCAGAAGCATGCGGACTCTTTGTCGGAGATCTCGTTCTTATGGAGACAGGTTTCGAGTTCCTTTAGCTTACGGACGATCATGGTGTCGTACTCGGTTGATTTGTAGTCCCGATCCCCGGGAGGCAAACGAGATGTTTCGTCTATGTAATGGTAAAGTGGCTCCTGGGCAGAACTGATGCCTTCGTATGTTTCAAACGGTTGTTGCGGAAGGTCGCTCGATGCCCCCCGCGCGTCGAGCGTGGGCTCTGTCGGGCATAGATCATCGAGACTGCACCGGATGTGTAAGACTACGTTGGACATTTCCTTTGACTCTTCATCGACCCCGCTCGCCATCGCCGAAACAACCTTGCCGCCTTTTGGTTTCCTCCCACGGCGTCTTCGTGCTGTGTGAGTAGCGTCCCCCAATGAAGAAAAAGTAGGATAGTCCGCGGTAGCGCCTTCGCCTTTTGACATCACGTCTGCTTTTGCATAACGCAGGCAATTTAAATGGATTTGTCTAAGTGTTAAACGCCTGATAGCACTTTCGACACACCGGTGTATACGCATCTGAGCCAATGAGCTTTTGCTCTTTCACATCTTGCTTGATCCTATGACTGAATAGCGCCGGGGTCCCGTCTTTACATCTGCGACACAGTGATCGCAGCTTTATTACGTTGTCGGCCAACGGTATCAGCGTCAACAAGTCTCCGAACGGCTTGCGCATGTAATCTCCGTCCAGTCCACACACGTACACCTGTTTCCTCATGGTCTCCACGAAGTATGCTACTTTCTCATAGAGATCGGCAAAGAACTGGCCCTCATTGATAAGCACGGCGCGTGCTCCATCTAGTTTCTCCTTGTATTGCGGCCGTCGTTCGAGGTCCGACAATCTTTCCACGAACACACACGGGATTTCGGCCCTGTCATGCGTTGCCATCATGGTCTCGGAGTACCTCTTGTCCTCCACAAAGTTGACAACTAATACCCCTACATCGCATACTCTCATCTGTTTGTAGACGGTCAGTAGCCTCGACGTCTTTCCCGAGTACATGGGGCCTATTATGATTTCGAGGTAGCCTTGTGACTGCGGGATCGCCATGACGTCTCGGTGTTCTGGACACGTCTGCATCTATATATAGATTTCAATTTATATTTTAAGATATGCCGAACGTTTATGTCATGTCTTCCTACTCTGTCCCGTGGGTGGAGAAGTATAGACCTACATGTTTTGACGATATAGTGTTGTCCCCAATGAACCGGCGCATCATGCTCAATATTGTCGAGACTGGCAGATTTCCCAATACGCTTTTTTACGGCCCGCCAGGGACGGGCAAGACGACTGCGATCATAAACCTTATCAACAGCTTCCAAGAAAGACATGGTCAGAAGAGTAGCACATTGGTTATTCATCTCAATGCATCGGATGAGCGAGGCATAGAGGTAATACGCAATCAAATTAACACCTTCGTGACCTCGAAGGCTCTTTTCGTTGAAGGGGTTAAGTTTGTCGTTTTGGATGAGGTGGACTACATGACAAAGAACGCTCAGCAGGCGTTGCGCTATTTGCTTCAGCAGCATCCCACCGGTGTACGTTTCTGTCTCATTTGCAATTACGCAAGCAAGATAGATGAGGCGCTCCAGGGGGATTTGGTAAAGCTTCGGTTTAACCAGCTTCCGCACAAGGAGGTGTGTTCGTTCCTCCGCCGAATAGTCCGCGAAGAGCGGCTAGAGATGAATGACGCCGATATAGCTTCCGTCTGTCGAGCGATGGGGTCTGATGTGCGCAGCATGATCAACCACTTGCAGGCCAATGCGGGCTCCGTGCAGCGGATTAGTGTAGTCAAGGACAGCGTGTGGGAGAATATTACCAGTCGTCTCGGTGATGCGAGCTGCACGCCGCAACTGTTGCGAGAAGACTTGTTCGCAGCCATGACCTTGCATGGGCTTGACGCGCGTTCGCTCATGTCATCATGTGTTGCGTATCTGGTAGGTGTCCGACACTCCGCGATTACTACTGACTTGCTGGTAAGGTTGTCAGACTGTGTGCATCACGTTGACCCACTACCGATTGTTATCGTATCTCTCTTTGCCGAAACGCTTGTACTCCACTGGCGAGACACCGTACATTTGCAGACGACTTTGAAGACGTGAGTTCCAGCTGCTAGGCGGTGAGGACTTCGATGGATCGAATACGTTCTTCTTGTACTCGCATGCATGCGAGGCTCCAGGTATCGGTATGGAGGCGCTACTCGCTACCGCGGACATCTATACTTTATCTGGGAAAATAATTGAAGCTAATACACCCAACACCTGTATCTGCAACCTCATGGGCAATCTGGACGCGGAATGGGAAACGTTCGTCAACACAGGGACGTATAAGCGTGTAGGCGATGGTCATGAAGGGCCTCCATCTATGCAAGCGACTGCGGTTGCTAAAGAGTGTGGCGCGCTCTACATATCGACGACAACAAAGATATCGTTTCTGGATCGTACAGTGCCGCTGGTCGAGACGTTTTGGAAGCTGCCGGTGATTGAATACTCGTGTCCCGTCGAGGGCGTGGTGAAGAAACAAATGAAGTTCAGCTCTTTCACAGAGGAAGATTTGCAGGCGACGATGGATACGTCGGAAAAAGAGCATTGTGTGCGACACCATCTCATCACCCGCGTGGACAATCCCGGTGGGCGGGTGGGCTTCAAGGACATCCGTAAGATAAGTGTGGGGCTTTCTAAGAAGGACATACAGAACCATCGTTCTAAAGAGAAGAGCGCGTTCTACAATTGCTTTGTAATGATACTCAGAGTCCAAGAGGATTCCTCTTTCAAAGAGATACACGTCAAGGTGTTCAACACCGGGAAGCTGGAGATACCTGGGATTCAGTCGGTGAAGACCCTAGACACGGTGCTGCGGCTGGTGCTCGATGTATTGCGCCCGATCGTTCCTGATGGAGGCGACATTAGTTTTACGGGCGAGCACGACACAGTGCTCATTAACTCCAACTTCAACTGTGGCTTCTACATAGAACGCCAGCGTTTCTACGACATTCTCCGGAACGAGTATAGGTTGTCTTGCAGCTATGACCCATGTTCTTATCCGGGCGTGCAGTGCAAGTACTACTACGATTGCGGTTCAGATGACGAGCTGCGCGGACGCCGCGCTACGTCCGGGGGCGCACAGTATAAAGTATCCTTCATGGTGTTTCGCACGGGAAGCGTTCTTGTGGTCGGGAAGTGCACAGAAGATGTGTTGGGTGCAGTGTACGAGCGGATCCGCGGCATGCTGCTCACCGAACAGGATCGCATTTCGGATCACGCTATACAGGAAACGTCCACGGCGCCTACCCCCCATGCGAGCGCCGGGGGAAAGAAACGGCTGAGGCGTTTCATCCACGTTAAAGCGGCTAAACCTTCATAAGTTTGAGGAGACGTGTCTCATTAAGTATGTCGTCACCGTGTCGAAGTACGATGGCCTCGACCGCGGCTTCCGACTCGATCATCGAAGAGGAGACGTCCACGAGCATCTTTATCTTTCCATTTGCGAGCTTTCTGGCGACGTTTCCAACCATCGTGATGAAAGAGTTAGTTTGAACATGCGTCGACGATCGAGCCCACTGGTCAATCACGGCGTGAAGTATGACGAGCCGGCGACGCGTAGGCCCCCATGGGCGTCCGCGGCACAATGTAGTTATTGCGTCGATCGCGCGATGGAGCCCGACACCCTCCATTGTGCTCAAGTACGTTTGGGCGTCAAGTCTCTTGTCCGACAATATAACATGTGTAACGAGTTTGCGGTGTAGGGATGATACGGCTTTTAGGCGGCCAAGTTGCTCATCTGCGGCGACGTCGAGGCATTTCCAATTCTTCCTGATCTGTGGTTCGATATCGTACAATGTTTTCTTATACACAAACATAGCGGCGTCTCTCGAGGAAAGACCTAGAAAATGGTTGGCATCTTGTCCTATCTGCTCCATGAACTCTGCGTACAACAAGGAGGCTCGTTCGGCGTGGTGCATAGTAAGTCCCTCGTTGCCCGTATAGAGGAGAAGCATGAGGAAGACTGTTTCGACTGTCTCCATCCCGCGCAGGATAACGAACTGAGAGTACTGCCGGGGCTGCGCGGTCAAAACGTGCAGGCATCTTCGCGCACATCCATCCAGCAGATCGACCACCTTCCTCGGTAGGGTGCGCCACCCCACGTTTTTCCCGTCGTGATAGTTCTCGAATATGGACAAATCCGCAGCCTGCTTGTTGCTCATTGTATTATGCTCGACTTTTTTACTTCCGGGATTACTATTTAAAGTGGGGCCCGATATTTCAGATATAGATGAGTGACCCGGCACCCGCTACAGAGCCCAGCTATAAACTGCCTTCGAGCGCTATCATGCAGCACGCGTGCAAGCTGTCCATTGTGGAGGATCGCCCTATTATGATGGACTACTGGGTGGAGTCCCTGGATGACGGGGTGTTCATTGGCGTGCGCGAGGGAGGGGAGAAGCTTTTGGTGAAGAACGCTGACGAGTACACGAGCCATATCAGTAAGATCTTCAAGGTCAGCGAAGAGTACATCATCATGACGGAGAACTCAATCTACGTCATATCGGCGAATGTGGCTTCGAAGCGCATTTCCTAAATGTCACGTTATTGCGGTCTGGGGGGGACCACAATAACCACGATTGTATCTATTCTAGTGTTCTCTTGAGAGCATCCTTTTGTTCTATGGACAACGTTTGAGGGAAGACGATGTTGAACCGCACGATCATGTTACCAGTCGTATCCCCCCTGCGCATCCCCCATCCAGGGATCCGTCTTTCTACTCCAGGAGCGACAACCTCCTCGTTGGTCCGTAGCCTACATGTCCTATTTGACACATGCCTGACACGAAAGTCGACCCCCGTAAGTGCTTGTAACAGTGTTATGTCCTGTCTAATTATGAGATCTAACCCTCGTCGCTCGAAGGGGGTGTCGTTGTTTACCTTTATCCTGATTCGCACGTCTCCAATTCTTCTGTCGAGACTAACATGTCCGCGACTCGGAATTACTAGTATTTCGTCATGGTCTATCCCGGGTGGCACGGATGCGTAGACAGTTTCTCTTTCCGTGCGGATGACGACCTCTCCGCTCAAAGGGTCTCGTTGCTCGACCCGTCTTTCGACACTTAAGGGCACTTCTTTACCTTCGTAACACTCCGTCATGCTTAGCTCCACTACTTCGTCTATATACGCCATGAGGGTGGGCGTTGGGACCTGGTTTTGTCCGCCCGCCGACCCAGTGGGTTCTTGGACGTTTGCGTCCTTTTGCAATGTCTCATTCGCGAGAAGCACCCGGTAGGCCTCAGTGACACGGCTGAACCTGAGGCTCGCGTGGATGTCACCTGGGCATTTGTCAGGGTGGTTCTGCAGGGACTTCAGTCTATATGCTTTCTTCACTTCTCCGCCGTCTGCGCCAGAAGGTATGCCTAGTAACCCCCGGGCTTCCTCAGCGTTCATTTCTACTAGTACCCCGAAAGACTTAAACCTTCCACTTTTAAACTTATAGGCGCTTACGAATGGAAGAAACACTATTGACCACCCACCGTCCAAAGAGCGTGGATGACTTTTATCTGGCACCGCAAGTCCGAGAGGTCATACACGTACTAAGCCGGCTAGATGCGCTCAACGTGTTGATAATCGGGGACACAGGATGTGGCAAGACCTCGCTGGTAGAGAGCATAATCAAACTATACCATGGAGAGCTAAAACAGAAAAGCGATGAGATTATGTTCATAACCACCCTACAGGATCAGGGTATATCATTTTATAGGAATGAGGTCAGGACTTTCTGCCAGACCCCCAGCAGCCTCACCGGGCGCAAGAAAATCCTCGTGATAGATAACTTGGACACAGTAAACGAGCAGAGCCAACAAGTGTTCCGTAACTGTATCGATAAATATAGCCACAACGTTCAGTTCATTTCAACGTGCACGAACGTACAAAAGATCATTGAGAGCCTTCAGTCTCGTGTCACTATTATCCGACTGCCGAAGGTATCTAGGATGCAGTTATTGGAGTTTTGCCGGGACGTATGTTCGTCTGAGGGGATTAAGCTCACTCGGGAGGCTATGAACTTCGTGGTGGACATTAGCGCTCACTCTATCCGGACAATGGTGAACTATCTTGAAAAGTTCAAACTAATGCAGTGCAGGACCGTTACTGTTAGAGACGCAAAGGAGGCATGCACAAACATAGACTATGACGCGCTGATTGGTTACACAGAGCTGTGTAGGTGTGGGGACCTCCATGGTGCGCTGAATGTTCTTCACAATAGCATCGACGGGGGTTTCTCGGTCATGGATGTACTTGACAGTTACTTTTCGCATGTCAAGACGAGTGTCCTTCTACCGCAAGAAGACAAGTACCGTCTAATCCCCGTCATATGCAAATACATGATGATATTCCACAACATACACGAGGATGAGGTGGAACTAAGTTTCTTTACGGCGGACGTGTTGAGGGCGTTGGATAGTTCGAGTTCATCGCCGGGTATCAATTTATAAAGCTTGTCCATTGTAGATAGTATGCCGACCTCTGTTTTTAACTCACCACCGGATAAGCGGTTGATCGACGACCTGCTTGACATGTTTACCGTCTTCGAGGACGGATCGTTCGGGTGCGACAGGGCTTCTTTCAAACGAGCTATGCTGTCGGGAGAGCTGTACCCCTGGCTAGCCAGCGTCCGGCACCACTATCATGATTCCACGAAAAGATACGTCGATAATGTGTCAGACTATGGATCCTTCCTTACCGTGGCCAGACAGCAACTTGCGCATCACGGCGTAAAATACGCAAGCACTGTCACCCGCGTCAATGGGAGCTGCGACAAAGTTCTACTGATCAAGTGTGTTAAGAAGGAGTTTACCGATGAACGTGTTGCTGCCTAGCACCTCTCTCGGCGACATTCTGACGAACCATTGGTATGGCAGTCGCTTCAGCGCGTCGCCCCCCGGAAACATCACGCCCAGTGCGCCCCCTCGTATCTTGACGTCGCTTTGTCCGAGGTACTCTTCGAGGCCGAGGAGAGATCCGGCCGTGTCTACGACGCCCACGAGGTCCCCCGGTATTATGCTAACTTTCCCGCTCTCACTGGCGCGCTCCAGCCACCGTGACGGCGTACCTTGAAACGAAACCGCATCGGTGTTATCTGATGCAGCGATCCGCCCCATTTCCTCGATTAGCTCCTTGCAAACAGCACTTCCTTTGGTGCAACCGATGAATGAGACATTCGGACACACAGCTGTTACATCGGCACTCACGCTCTGGTTAGGAAGCTCCGCACAGACCAAGTTGTCGTTCTCCGTCGCTTGTTGGAACACGCCCCCCAAGTCCTGCAAGCACACGAACGACGCAGGAACGAGCAGTCCTCCGTAGCTATGAAGAGTCTTAAGAAGCGCGATGTTCCGGAGATGCGCGCGAACAGGTTCCCCCACTCTCGACAAATCGACGTCCCAGCCAGGGATGATCTTCTCGAAACTCCGGTCATCAATGAGACAGATGTTGAACGAGTCGCCGCACTTTTCGATGATGGATTTAAGAGTAAGGTTGAGGTACGGCTGGTTGACCTCCTTCGTGTTCCGGGAGAAGAAGGATAGCCAATGACGCGCGTTCGTCGCGTAGTCCAGGTGTATCCAGAGCAGTGGCTTCCTACTAGTCGCCAGCGAAGAGTCGTTCAGAAGGTATTCCTCGATTAACTTATAGTCTGCAAGGGCGTCGTTTTTCTTGTCCTCAGCAATATACTTATTGTATAGCACACCGACTAGTAGTAACGCCGCGGTAAGTACAATTATTCGGGCTGTGTCCATATGAGCTATGCATAGATTATAATATCATAATCACCCGTCACGTATGTTTCTTATCCCGCCCCACCACCGTTGTGTAAACTTACGACCGATTTCGTCCTGTTTGGCAAGCTCGAACGCTCTTCGCGATGCGATCCCAGTCTCGTCCGCTTCCTTGGACTGGAGATGCCTTATTGACTCTTCTTGCGTCATGGGTGTCGTATTTTGCGAAGAGCGGACATCCTGCATCTGGCTGAACGTGTACTTGTCTTTTGCGTGATAGTCTTCACTTGTCACTGGGACGACGGTCTCAGTATGTGCTCTCTTTAGGTCTTCGTAGGGCATTCGCGAGAAAATGTCCTCGTTTCCATAGTCTTCTAGGCTCTCTCCCAGCGCCCCCGGTGCGCAAGCTGTCCCAGACGCCATCTCGCCGATGCCACGGTGCTTCACAATGGCCCGCATTTCCTCTTTTTTTGTCTCGAACGCGGCCGCCATGTCCGCTCTCGTGGTTTCCCTGCTGTCTAAATCTTCGTCTGACGTAAACCAATCACCATGTCCACCTTCCCTCAAATAAGCGCCATCCTTCTCGAACATGTCATTGAACCACTTGTGGAAGCCCTTGGTGTTCTCCACACGACGTAGCAGTTCCTTGTCCCCCTGCGGCATGTCCACACTAACCATGTCGCTAGTCGCTACGTAGTTGGTCTCGCTCTTTGCGCGGAAACGCATCACGTTCACGAGGAGATTGAACGCCCTTCCAAAGAAAATGAAGTACTCCTTATCCAGACCGGACTTGTCAGGGTGCATCTTCATAACCGTTCGTCTCGACACCTTCAGCTCTGTCTCCCCAAAGTCGGGCGTCAGCTGAAAGAGGGCTAACAGATCGTCGAGACCATAATTGTCCAAGTTTAAGTCGATAGTTCTTTCCATCGTCTTAACCTAAAGATCACATGATAAACATGCAACTTAATCTCAATCGCTTGTTGGTTAACATTTATACCCCGCACAGCGATCAAAGAACGCCTCGACCTCCTTGGTATCGGATCCAATTACCGAGTCATCCGGAGCAAATGAAGTGTTCCCTTTCTTCCAGCATAGCACTGCAGGGATGGTTTTGACCATCTTCTTACTCCGTAGATACCCATACAGGTCGAAAGACTTGTCCACATCGATGACAAAGCAATTCGCATGTTCCCCCAGCTCTTCGAAACCGGCACTGACGGTCGGCGCCACACGCTTGCACGGTCCACACCACGGCGCTCCGAACTTTAAAATAAGTAAGGAGTTATTGGCCTCCAATAGCTCTGCGAACGAGTGTCTGTCCAGTGTTAGTTCGCGGTCCGACATGCGCTGTATTACTGTGGTCAATGGACTTCTTAAGTCCTAGTCGGCCGCCCCCTTAATCTGTCCTGCAAGAGGTCTATGTCGATAGGGGGCATGTCCGCGTGGCTCTCCCAGAAATACTTGCAATACGCCCATCTCATCTCCCACTCCGTCTTGTAGCAGTTACCGAACTCATGTTTCAGAATGTTTGCAGTGTCAGTGCTCAGCAGCTTGTGGTAAGGTCGGGGAAGCACGTAGCACAATTGGGTCTCTGCGTCGATCGGATTTTTCGGCTTTCTCTCCACCATCGTTGTCAGGAAGTGCGGTACGTACCTAACCAAGTCACACAACAACGGGGCGTAGTGATAAGGATAGCACCAGCGCCAGTCGATGCATCCATCACGATAGTACGCGTACGTCCATTCGAGTGCCTCCAGATAGCGCACACATATGTACTTCACTCGCTCCTCGTTATAATCACAGTCAAACAGCACGCTATAGTAACGTGCTTTCCAACTCTCCTCACCCCTTGTGGGGGAGATGTAGACTTCCGCACCTCTGTCTTTCAATGGAAGTAACTGAAATAGGTCGCGGTTCGTCTGATCCCGACGCTTAATGGTGGCGCGTTTCGCCATGCGAGTGCGGGTTGCATGCTCCTCTGATAAATATGACATCTCCTTTCCTTTAAGGAACTCAATGACTTCCCTCACGGCTTTCCAAATGATTTGGTCACCCTTCGTCATGTACGCGCCTTCGCGCGTCCCCAATGTGCTGCGATACGCCTCTAGCACGTGTTCTACACCTGTCGTGCGGATATTTAGTGCCGGGAAGTGTGGCATGTAATCATTCCCTAGCAGAAAACACAATACAATGTAGTCATGCACGCGTCTCATATCCAGTCCATCGCCATGGTTGCCGGCGAGCTCGGACTGGATAGCCCGCGCTAATGCAGGGATGTCTATGCAATACAAAACCTCCGGATCAAGGTCCTTGTCGACGCTTCGAATGAAGTGGGGCGTCTCCCTGAAAAGATAAAGCCCCTCCGAGACATGCAGATGGTTTAGAGTAAGCATGATCAAGTCAGCGTCTAATCCGTATATCACGGAGGTCGCGTGCTTGTGTTCATCTGCTCTGCTTCGAATGTATTCGAATATCTTATGCTCTCCCTCACCCGGCTCGCGGGAACTAGATATTTTCACCGTGCATTCCGGGGTAGCGGTGGCGAAATGTTCTGTGGTGCGTGATGCCAACTGGTCCATGAAGGCGGTCCCGGGCGTGATGGATGCAGTGCACCAGGCCGATTGGAGCTGGCCTTCCATGTGCTTCGTGATTTCGCCTTCGAGCCATGTCTTGTAACGTCGGTTGCGCTGTTGTTCGAGCTTTGCCACGGGAGCTACGCCGTCGAATGCCACCAGCGCGAATGTGGGGCCCAGCAGGGTTATGTATTCTTCTATCTTCAGACACACAGCCTCGATCAGTCGCTCTTGATAGAGCACGTCGTTGCCGTCGTATTCGATCAGACGCCCGCAGTCGTAGATGATCGAATTGCTGTCCATGTAGAGGTTGTCGACCTTTCCGTAAGCATCCGTTACTTTTCGCAGGACGCCCTTGTAGGACTTTACTAGATGAGAGAAGTAACTTGGTATTCCCATTGACGTGATACCGCTTACGTCTTTATGTTACTTTAGAAGGGTCCGATCTCTCGACCCGGGAAAAAAAGCCGCGAATAAAAAATCGTAGGTATATACACCGCGATCGCTATGCAAAACGGCAAGGTCTGGAAGGACCATCTCGCTATCTCTATGCCAGGGTCGCCTAAGTCGCCGAAATCGGGGGTGTTTGAGTTCCTAACGTCGAAGATCGCATACTTCAAGAGAGTTGTGCAGGATACGGTGTTGGCAATCCAACAATACAGGTCTGTGGAGCTTATTGGACAAAACGACTTTCACAGCGCGACCACCTTGCTGCAGGCACTGTTTGACGATCTCTGCCGCATGAAAGTGAGCGGACCTAGCAGTCAGATGGGAACCGCTGGGACCAATGCGATGCTTGGTAAGTGCCAAAAGATTAATGACGAGTTGGCTTCGGTCTTCAGGGTCTACGGCACTCGGCATATTGACGACCTAATCACGATATGTCTACAAAACGATTACCTAGGGAAACACGCTGCCGCTGTTCCAAAAGGCAAACTTGAACTCCTCCGGCGACATCTGCACCCACTTTCATACAAGACGGTGTCGTGGAAGTCGGGTCAGTCCAAGTCCGATACGAAGAAAACTCGTATTATACAAAAGACGCGAATCGTAGATGATATCATGATTGTTGAGAATGCGGGGACTATGGATTGTTTTGATCTATGCAGGACGAGCAAGGTGTTCTATACCAAAGTGCATGGCATCCGGATTGCCTTGCAGGACTCCATTGGGCACAAGACCCTCATAGTGAATTGCCTCGTGGATGACCTTTCTCCTGTGTACACGGACAACCCGTATGTCAGAGAGTGCATTGCGACGGTCAAGGACACCGCACCCCAATCCGACGACTTCGCATCTGGCGCATTCGAGCATTTTGGCATGGTTTTGTCGTTGAAGGAACTGCTCGTATACTCTTGTTCGGAACTCCATGACCGTTTTGCTGGATACATGAACCAAGTAAGACTAGTCAAACAGAAGTCCATCGCACAGATAGTGCGCGAGTTCATGGCAAGCGACTTGTACGCTCAAAGGACGACGCTAATCCAATTGCTGTTGCGTGGTGACGATCACGAATATCAGTATCTCGCATATCTGTTATACGACTTGTTGTCTTCCGAGAATAACGGCGTTGTCGACAGTCGCGATCAGATATCGATGTTTGACAGTTTTCCATGGCCCGCACGCAAATATTTTAAGGATGCCATGAAGCAGACGATACGTTATACAGAAACGCTGTCGAGCTTTGACTCTAGCAGAATACCACTGGAACAGCAGATTTGTCTCATGAAGGCCCCTGACGCGGTGAAAGAGAAAGCCATGCTGAAGCTCAAGGAGGTAAAGTCGAAGTCCGAGGACTCAGGGTCAAAGGCGAGACAGTTCCTAGAAGGGCTTCTACGTATCCCATTTGGCATATATAAGATGGAGCCAATACTGACCACTATGGCCCACGCACATGGGTTGTTTAGGGAGTTGCGTGATGAGATGTCGAAGCACGAAGGTAACACTCCATTTTTTGACATCCAAGAGAGCTTTACGAGTGTTGAGATGAACCGCTCTATTCGGATGATAAAGGACACGGCCATGAGTGGCATCGCTCACAGTATGGAGAGCACAGTTGTCGATCTTCTAACGTCCGGAAAACGCAACACCGTGGTCGACATGGTACACGCGATCAACGCAATCATAAAGGACAGAGGGCTTAAGCATGTCAAACTCACGCATTCGGGACGCAACATGGTTTTCATGCGCGATGCGATAGCCGGCTTTGCCAAGGAATACAGTAATGACGAGACCGTCTGGAACCAATTGATGCACATTCGAGACGGAGAAAGCGTTGAGAGTGACGTACCTAATGTGTCTGTTCCTGACCTAATCAAGCACATAGAGGCGGACGTCAGCCAAGTGACAAGCTACTTGCAATCTTCCCGCAAAACCCTAGACGGTGCGGTCTATGGCCATGAACGCGCAAAGCGGCAAATAGAACGCATACTTGGCCAATGGGTAAATGGCGAAAATACGGGCTACTGCTTCGGTTTCGAAGGCCCACCCGGCGTCGGCAAGACATCACTCGCAAAGAGAGGCATCGCTCATTGTCTTCGAGATGGCGATGAATCGCCAAGGCCGTTTTCATTTGTTCCTATTGGAGGCTCTTCGAACGGGAGCACCCTCGAGGGTCATAACTACACATATGTGGGGTCCACTTGGGGACGTATCGTGGATATTGTCATTGAAAGTCGGTGCATGAACCCGATCATTTTTATCGACGAGCTAGACAAGGTCAGCAACACGGAACACGGAAAGGAGATTATTGGAATATTGACACATCTGATCGATCCTACTCAGAACACAGAGTTCAGTGATAAGTACTTCAGTGGTATTGACCTCGATATGTCAAAGGCATTGTTCGTATTTTCGTACAACGACCCCCACCTCATTGATCGCATATTGCTGGATCGGATCCACCGCGTGCGTTTTGAACATCTTACCGTCCAGGACAAACTGATCATCACAAGAGACTACATGTGGCCCGAGGTGCTTGCGAGAGTTGGCATGTCAAACATGATTATGCTAGAGGATGAGACGGTCGAGGCACTTATCGAAGAGTACACCTGCGAGCCGGGCGTTCGGAAACTTAAAGAGCTGCTTTTCGAAATAGCGGGCGAAGTAAACCTAACGTGTCTTCACGGAGACGGCGACCACCAATTCCCGGTCACGCTGGCATTCGCCGACATCCAGAACACGTATCTCAAGGACAAGCGCCCTGTACGCCGCCAGATGGTCGCATCCAAGCCGGCGGTAGGGCTTGTCAATGGAATGTGGGCCAATGCGATGGGACAGGGCGGTGTGTTACCGATCGAGGCCCATTTCTTCCCTGCCTCGAACTTTCTAGAACTGAAACTCACCGGAATGCAGGGAGACGTCATGAAGGAAAGCATGAACGTCGCGCTTACAGTCGCATGGAGGCTGTTGAGTAAAGCAGAACAATCTTCAGTACGCGGCGACATGAAGAAGCCTGCTAAGGGGGTGCACATCCATTGTCCAGAAGGTGCCACGCCTAAGGATGGTCCTTCGGCCGGTGCCGCAATCACTCTCGCGATGTACAGTCTATTCTCAGGGCGGCGTGTGAACAACTCTATAGCGATGACAGGTGAGATTGATCTTCGTGGGAACGTAACGGCTATAGGTGGGCTTGATCTTAAGATACTCGGTGGGGTCCGGGCGGGCGCTACGACATTCGCTTACCCCACGGAGAACAAGCGCGAACATGATGAGCTGTTGACCAAGTACGCAGACGACCAGGTTCTTCAGAGTGTCGTCACGCGTGCGGTGTCAAACATTACAGAGGTCATTGATCTGGCTTTAGTATAATAATATGTCCACATACTACAAGTACCAGCCATGGGGATACAACTAACGTTCACCAACATGTTTCAGTTGTTCGCGGCGCTCTCACCATTGCTACTAGGGTTCTTTCTGGTAATGAGCTCCATTTTCAATCAAAACATCCGCGGGCTCGTGTATTTGGGAGGCGTACTGATAGCTTGCGTCATAAACATGTTCTTTATGAACATGATCAAGAGTGGTTCCGACCCCACACGCTCTCCCATGTGTGACTTTGTGGACCTTCCCTTCAGCATGAACAATTATAATAGCCCTGCACTGAGCTCGTTGTTTATTGCTTTCACAATAGCCTACTTGGCGTTACCGATGAAGTTCAACAATAACATTAACTACACTATCTTAGCGGCGCTTTTAGGAATATTCGTCATGGACGCCATCACGAAAATCAGCAACAAGTGTACCACACCAGTTGGAACACTTCTTGGTGCTTTGGTAGGGTTGGTGTTTGGAGGCCTGTGGTATTCATTGTTCCATGCCACGGGTAATGATTCTCTTCTCTTCTTTGATGAGGTTGCCAGTAATAATGTCGTGTGTTCTCGTCCGGCGCGGCAGACGTTTAAGTGCGCAGTGTATCGTAACGGGGAACTGGTACGGCAGCTATAGATCGAACTAAGGCGCGAAGTCGTCTTTATGTGCAGCGAGATAGTCCCATGCTCTATGCGCCACGCCTCGTCGCCTGATCTTGGACACCATTGTAGACACCGCGCCAACACTTGACTGCGAGGATATGTTCGCGTATGTAGCGAATACTACTGGCGGATTAGCACGGCTGTACCGCGCCGCGCAATCTTCATAGGGCATTTGCGCGACTCCTAGACGCTTGTTCACGATGTTGTGGAACTCCCACAGCATTAGGGCCAGGTCGTCTTTCGTTACGATCTTATTCCAGTAAACATGCGTCATGTAGGCCCCCGCGTGCTCTTGGCATATGGGACATGGGATGTTTTGACATGCAGTCCTGATCAACTCGAATAGCTCGGCCCGCATTGCGGGGAAGGATTCAGGTTTGACCTTTGCGGCTAGTGTGTGGAAAAACGTCCAAGTTACCGGTCCCCATACCTCTCGCGCGACCATGATATATCAGGAATATATTAAATATATGCTTGCCACGCTTAGACATAACGATTTGTCTTCTCTAATCGTGGACCATGAATGTTAACTACAAGGTCGAAGGTGGGTTTGACTTCTACGCGGCACTCGATGCCAAGCCAGAGGCCGAGGACGAGACGGATGGAGATGACACGTGTCTCTTGTCTGGTTTACCCTTAACACATACGGCGGCCAGACTTCCCTGTGGCCACAACTTTAATTACATTCAGCTCTATCGGGAGGTCAGGGTGCAGAAGCGCTGCAATTCCTCCAGTCTCGAAGACACGAGGCTGCGATCCAATCAGTTCAAGTGCCCGTATTGTCGCCGCTTGTACGATAAGCTCCTTCCTTGCGTAGAAATGGACGGAGTGGTGTCTTTAGTCGGCGTCAACGCGGCCTCCCCGGCGCGTACTCTTAATCTTTATCCGTGTCAGCATGTTATTACAAGAGGGAAGAGGTCGGGGAGTATGTGTGGTAAGTGTGTGTCGAAACCAATGGACAAGTGGCTATGTGCGAGCCATCTCGCCAGCGCGTCGTCGAAACCATCGTCACATCCGGCGACCCGAACTTGTTCGGCCACTATCAAGACTGGGAAGCGCAAGGGGGAGCCGTGTGGTGCCAAGTCGTGTTCTGACACCTGTAAACGACATTCTCCGAAGAATTGAAGTCGCTGAATGGTCCCACTCTGTTAAGAAGATATGCTGTATAAAGTTGTCGTCGATGAACGGATGTTCCGATGGCTTATGCTTGGGTGGGCGACCCGTCTCGTTCGGCCTCGAATAGGTGCGTGGATAAACGTGCAGGCCGGCGACAAACTTTGCGTAAGTTCGATGGGGGCGCATGATGCCATTGTACTTAGGATTGTAACCGTCACGTACGGTGCGAGGCTGGCCGACACTATCGACGATAGCAACTACCTTCGGGCCTGCCCCCAGGCATCCTCGGCCGACAGCGCTCGACGGAGCATCGCAAACTCCTTGTTCGATAATCGCCTACTAACAGAAGTGAGAGAATACGTCGCGATTGAACTGGTGTTGCCTACATACTCTGGGGAAGAGCGGGCGGCATCCTCACTTATGTAGGGTGAACTAAGTATAGAAATACGGTCTTTAGGTTTGTAAGATGGCGTCTGAGGAACTTCTTTCGAACGTCCGTGAGTGGATGGCCATAGATAATGATATGAAGCGGTTGAGTAAAGAGATGAAGACGTTGCGGGAGCGGAAAAAGGTAGTTACGGGAGCGCTTGTGAATGTGATGCAGGATAATGAGATTGACTGCTTCAACACGTCCACTGGGAAGCTCGTTCATGCGAGTAGAACTGCGCGTGCGCCTCTAAGCAAGAAGCATTTGGTTCAGTCGCTTGCCACGTATTTCAAAGGAGATACTGAGTTAGCAGGCGAACTCGGGAACCATATCATGAGCACACGGGATGTTAAGAAGGTGGAAACTATACAGAGGAAGGAGAAGTAGAGTCGCAGTGAAGTGGCATGGACGCTCGGATCGGTTTTGGCCTTCCGTTAGATACGGTCGCGCGGATGAGTTGCAGTGCTCGGGGTTGTCTGGCTGTTCGTCTGGTCACGGATGCGGTTCTACCGTATGTAGAGGTAGGGTTGCGGGTGGCAAAGGACGCAACACTGGCTTTTTCTTACGCTATGCCTGAGGGTGCGCGGCCACTGGGTTATTTCGAAGGGTACCCCGACATTCTCGTGTGCCAAGCTGCGGCGTCGCCGGCCGTGCCCCCTCCGTCTTTAGTCTGGTCCCTTCTTGATGAGTTGATCAATCTCCATGGTGTCGGGGCGCGAAAAGTCGATCGTACCGTATTGAGGTTCTTAGAGGCGGTTTCTGTGCGCGTGCTCGCGCCTTCAGGTGACGTGATAGAGAACCCGCTACGCTGTTTTGTTGCCGTCCGAGACGGGGAGCCTAGGCGGTCGCTCAGGAACGGGGTATGCGGCTGGGCGCTGTTTCGCTCTGAAGATGAAACGCGTTACTCTTCGACACCCGTAACTGCATTCGTGGCGAAACTTCCGTACGACGGCGGCTGGTTTGTTACGGACCGTCGACGACTGTGCGCACGCGCATCCGGCGAGCGAAAATGAAAATATAGCATATGATTATACATGAATACGTTAAGTAAAATCATATACGCGTCCATCGCCATCATCCTCGGCGTCTATATCACCACGATGATAATGGGTTTCTTGGGGGTCGAGGTCGGTACTTATGGCAACTATCTCGCGTGGCTGGTTGCCATTGCATTGTTCTATGCCATACTACCAGCTCGTGTTGGGGAGGCGTTCCAATAGTGCCTACAGCTTCCTGTTCCCCGCGCCATCGTTTACCGTAAGCGTTACTTCGCCCCGCCTCTGTAGTATGCCTTCGATAACCTGTGTGGATAGCTCGTCCTGTAGGTTTTCTACGATCTCTTGGTCGTTGGGTGCTCGCGAGTATTCGGACTTGAAACTAGCGACGAAGTCGTCCACGGTTTTTTCCTTACGAAGCGCTTCCTTCTTTCTGGCCATGACCTCCATCATAGCGCTCTGCCCCTTCATCGCACTCGAGTCTATCGCCTTTGGCTTATAGACACTTCGCTTGGTCGATTCCAAGACATCGCAAATCTCTGGCTTCTTCAATTCCTTGAAGAGCTTCTGCCTCTCGGTTAATTGCTCGTAGGGAAGGTTCTCGGGAACCTTGAATGTGACCCTGAACTTAGTGATGATGTCGTCTTCGATCATGGGTGACGTCTCCATCAGACGGTCAAACTCCTCTTTCTGCATTTTTATCATTTGAGTGACCGGCATGCGCTCTCTCGGGCTTTTGGCTAACTCTACCTTGACGTTTCTATAGAACTTGTCCCATGCGATGGAAGCAACACGGTGGGCCTCGTTGAGTTCGCTTACCTTCAGGAATTGTTGAATAGTTGTGATGATACCCGCAGCAATGTTGACGCTTCCGATGATCATTGAGACGTACGGCTTGATCGCTTCCCCAAACTTGTCTTGCGCGAAGTTTGCCGTCCCTGTGACTGTGCTCATGATGATGACTGGTATGGTAAACCACGCGTTTGCTTTTGAGTATTGCTGGTTGGCCTGTGCGTGGAGCCATCTGAAACACATGGCTTTATCTGCCCAGTCCACTAGTATACCTTCATGGTCAGGCGTCCAGGGGACGTCGGGCACGGTGTTCTCGTCGTCTTCCTTCATTACGGCCATTATCTCTTTTTCGCTTTGGTCCCCACTCACGGCCATATACAAAGCTTAAATATTTTATAAATCGTAGTATAATCTTGTGGACTATATATAGGATGGACACGCTCGTTCAGGTAAAGCGTAATTTTGCGGAGGTCAAGGAGATCCGCACTCAGATCAAGGGTCTGCTCGATTCTCTGCATGACAAAATAGACAAGTTGAAGCATCTGTATGTCGACTTTATATCTCGCAACCACAGGAACCTCGACATTTTTGGTCTAGACTCTTTCCACTTTCAGAATAAGATGTTGGACATCGAGTATAACCACATGTTGGCTTATTTTAACCTGGTTAGCAACAGGATGTACGGAGGCTATTACAAGCTGTACAACCTCGTGACTGCTTATGCGAAAAACAACATCGATGACAAGTCTGTGCTCGATGCGTGTCAACTTGGCAAGAAAGCGTTCCCGCGGTACAAGGACTTGGAACCCAACAAGGTATATGACTTCGACATAGTGCTTGACATTCATCACACGATCATCCAGGTCATCACAGAGATGGATAACTATCTGACTTCCAAGAACGAAGAACTCAAAAGCGATCGCGCACGATCAGATAATGGTCTTAATATCGACAACTTCATTCACGCGTTCGTGTACAAGAATACTTTGCTTAACTCCCAGATACAATTGTTCATGAACTATATGTCCGTATTTCACAAATACCACGGCAAGTATTTACGCCGATTCAGACTGAAGCTGATGTTTATGTATAAACAGATCGATAGCGATGTGGATCTGGAGCAGTCGGCACTAAACAAGGGGTTCGGGGGCGGTCAGAAGAAACTCCGTAGACGCCACAGTACCGATGAGACGATATTAGACGACATGAAGGGCATGGTGGCTACCTTTGGCAGCGGGGACGATAGCCCTTCTAGTATCACGCCGGATGAGCTTTCTGAAATCGCAGGTGTGTTGCGGGCCGACAGGAGCGCAGGCGTGGAAGCGATGGAGGCCCACGTGGGGGGAGAGGCCCACCCTGGCGACCCAGTGGTCGTCGGGGACGCGCACTCGACGGTCTTTGCCAGGCCCCCTATAGGTGCTGGTATGGCAGATGCATCCGACGTCACTGATGTTCCGGATGTTCTAGATGTTCCGGATGTTCTAGATGTTCCAGACGTGCTGTCCGACGACTCCAAGGAGACGTTGCTAAGCGAGATGCGCCTCATGGAACGAGTGTCTTTTTCGGCAGCGGCGGGTGAGAACGCGGTAATTACCTAGCTGGTTAAAATTGATTTATGCAGTAGGATCACTACTGTATGTATCAGATATGGAGCGACGGGTGGCGAAGCTTGTACGCGCGCACGAGCAGGGGTTCAAGAATGCGATACGGGATTGGATAGTGCGGGTCGATCCACAGTATCTTCATGGGGAGGAGTTGATCCAGTTTGTGTTTGACTTTCCGAATATGCAGTTAACGGCGGATGACTTCCAGCGTAGGAAGCGGGTCAAGAACTCTGTACCTGTTGGGGACCGGTGTCTCGCTAAGAGGGCTAGCGGGGAGCGGTGCACGCGGAGGAAGAGGGTCGGTGGCGACCTGTGTGGAACACATGTGAAAGGCACACCCCACGGTGTTGTCGACAAGACGGATGACGGACCGGCCTTGGTTACCGTTGAGCTTTGGCTGCATGAGGTGCAGGGTATTAACTATCACGTGGATGCATCGGCCAATGTGTATTCGCCCGAGGATATCGTCATGGGGGTGGCGTCGCCTCGCATCATTGGGAAGCTGTGTGAAGGTGCCGATGGGACGTATCATGTTAGCTTTGCGTAGAGTGGTTCGTTCCCGGCGCGGCGTAGCCTTGAAAATATCACCGTGTGGTTTAGTAATGGACGGCGCGGAGCAACTTTTTTGTTCGTGTGGGATAGAGCTTGACGGGAATGGTTACGTTATCGAGCAGGAGATACCACGTGATACGCTACTCTCGTCCGATCTCTATGCACAGCTCCAGTCAGTAATATCTTTGCTCAAGATTAGCCTGAGTTCGTCATCCATGACCTCGCTTCAGTCAAGCGCAGGCGCAGGGCAGAAGTGGCCTTTGGTTAATCTTGTGCGGCAGGTACTTAAGCAACTCGGATACCGAATGCAACCCGTTCGACGTAGTCTCGGGAGATTACAATCTGGCAAGAAATGTTATGTGAGGTCCTTCCGAATAACGGGGTACACTAGTGGCGCGAAGCCGATTGGGCTGCATGGTGTTGATAATAATTAAAAATATTGATCTATCTTATCCATGGATCAGTCTCAGTATTGCACGTTCGAGGTATACCATATGATTGGCGTTGTTGTGATTGTCGCCGGTGGATATATCGCCGTCCGACGGTTACGTCGCCGCATGCGAGAAAACGATCGGGGCCGCCGTCAACACCGTCCTCGGCGGTACTATGGCGCACTGAATACTGCGAGTTCGTCGGATACAGACGACGTCTCCACAAACACGACGCCGCGCACGGTCGCGAGCACAGCCACCCAGTACACGGTAGACGATGATATGTGTGACTGCGTAGTCACAAGTCCCTTTGGTTCTAGCGTTCACCTCGATATTGACGGCGGAGCGGCGGACTCCGTGTCTACTACGTCCGCATCATTAGTGAGCCGCGGATCTGCGGCAACGCCGCCTGCATCAGGATGGTTCTCCCGACTGTGGTAGTGCTGCCAAGTGCGCTTCTGGTAGTGCTGCCAAGTGCGCTTCTGGTAGTGCTGCCAAGTGCGCTTCCGGTGAAAAACATCTCATTCTATACCATATCTACCATGAACTGGCTAGCGCTATCTGCGACGCTGCCCATCTTCTCGTCCGCGTTTTCTCTTGCGAGCAAGGAGCTCCTCAAGTACACGGAGCCCATCTCGTACACGGCGTACGTACTGCTTGTCTCCGGCGTCGGCGCCATATTGTATCAGCTGCTGTCGGGTCAGAAGATTTACGTAACGGCGCTATCAGTCTTTTCTGGTATTGTTTTCGGACTGGCCACGTTCGGGTTCGAGTCTGCTGTGCATGTGGCGCACAACCCAGGTCTGGTCAGCGCTATCTACCGGTCCCAGGCAGCGCTAACCGCGCTTGTGTCCGTTTACTTTCTCAATTCGAAGCTTTCCTTGGCTGGTGGAGCAGGCGTATTCTTGACGGTCATTGGTGCTTATCTGGCGGCGTTTGACCCGGACACCGATCGCGAAGGGATGTATAAGCTGCAGCCGCAGTCGCTGTCGGAGACGAAGGAACCCGAGTCTATGACTAATCAGCACACGAAACCTAAATCTTCTAACTGGCTGTTGTGGGTTGCCGTCGCCGGCGTTCTTATGACTGTTAAAGACATAACCGCCGTGAAGTGTATCCGCGGCGGCATGAAGGCTGGCAACTACGTCGTATCACAGTTGATGTTCGGCGGTCTGGTTATGCTCGCATACAAACTGTACAAGTCTGGATCGTTCGCCCTTAAACTAAACGACGAGTCGAAACGCACCGCGGTACTGGCCGGCATCGGCGGCGTTGCACTTGATAATCTCTTGTGGTGCATCGTTCTCGTGTACGCGATGAGCATTGCCCCGAACCCTGGCTATCCGAAGGCCATCACGCTTGTCAGTGTAGTTATTACATCATTCGCTTCAAAGTTTTTGTTTCAAGGTGCGTCGCTGGATAAGCGCCAGTGGCTAGGCATACTTACCATACTGGGAGGCATAGGCACCATGGTTTTCGCATGAACACCAAAATTGATTGTCAAACAATTTGTTATCTAGACACCCTGTATAGATGACAAGTAGTCAGACACGCAAAAGGTCAGCATCTCATTCCACCCCACGTTCACACCACATGACACTGCGAAGCGCCTCGAGGAAACGGCGGCTCTACCGGATGGAGGTGGGTACGTCCGGTTTCATGACGTCCCAAGCGCAATGGCTGAAACTGAGCATGCTGAACTGCATAGAAATGAACTCCTCCTTTTATCGGCTACCCACAGAGAAAACAATCCAACGCCTTTCGGCATTCCCTGATCGCGTCTCCTTCGTCTTCAAGGTCTCAAAGTATATCACCCATATCAAACGGTTGAAGGACGTAGAGGAGGCCTGGGGCAAGTTCTGGGACTCGGTGAAGGCCCTTGCCCCCCGCATGGTCACGGTCTTGTTCCAGATGCCTCCATCTTTCCATAACAAGCCGGAGAACGTGGAGAGGATCGTCGCTCTGAAGAAGTACCTGCCGTCAAGCATCACACCTGCGTTTGAGTTTAGAGACAAGTCGTGGATCGATGATAGTACGTATGCTCTCTTTCGTAAACTCAAGTGGTGCATTGTGGGGACCGTCATTTCCAAGCAGGAAGGCACACGTTGGATGGGCTCGATGCCCAACGGTGTATTCTTACCACCCATGACCACAGATATGACATACATGCGGGTCCACGGGAGAAAAGGGTTCCGGGGCTCTTTGTCTGACGCGGCTTTGCAGTCTCTCCGCAAGCAAATCCTGTCGCGCAAGACATTTATAAACGTTTGTATGTTCAATAATGTCTTCTTCGATCGGCGCGGGACTAGTTGTAAGTACGATGAAGAGACCGTGAAGTATGCTGCAGTCTGCAACGCATGCCAGTTCGCACTCTCTAAATGAGAGGTGGGAATGTTGCGTTTAGCCATGGATAGATAGTGTCACAGTCTACGATGTGGAACGCGAACGAGCATGACACCAATCGTGCAGTCAGTACTACTAGCGGGAGTAACCATTCCGTTAGTATTGCGAATAACAGCATCACGAACCTTACGACAGGCATTGTTATTTTCTACAAGCATCGGTAGGTAACGCTTCATGATCAATTTTGCCAAAACGTATAAAGATATGTACACGCAGCTAGTTAGCCGGAACGATGCAAAGTAGTGCCCAACACGCGATTAGGGACAGCTTGAAAGTAACAATGTCCAAGTGGATTCCCACCACCGGGTCGCCAATAACGGACACACTTGTGTCGACGATGATTTTCGTTCTTATCAATGCCTGGTTCTTGGGGTTGATTGAGCGGATGGAAGGGTTAAAAGCGGTGCTTGTGCGGTGGTTGTCCTCGATTACGAGCTGGTTTGGAAGTGATGCGGCCAATGTCGTTTTGGTTGGCCACAACTCCAGGTGTAGCAAATATGGTGGGAGCAATCTGAGCTACAGTGACCGGTTTCTCGCCGTGAGCGACTACGTACAGCGGAGAATACCAGAGTTAAAAGATGTGGTTTCTCTCAAGGAAAACCGGGTGAAGGAGAGGGGCGTCGAGTGCTATAGGGAAGCCCACGCGCTAATTATAGATCAGTTATCCGTCGTCCCACTCACCGACGAGATAGGCGTCCTTTATGAGATTGAGACAAACGATACCGACTCTGACGAGAAGAAGAAGCAGTTGGGATCGACGGTCACTATAACGACGATTACTCTGTCCTCCAAGACACTTGTCGTCCATGAGATAGCTTCCTTTATCGATGACGTGACCCGCGATTTCGTCAAGAAACAGGAGCTAGAGAGCTTGGACAAACAGCTCTACTTTGAGTTCGAGGCATTGGACGATGAGGGCCGTCCGGTATTTTTAGAAAAGCGATTTGCGTCTCATAAGCACTTTGACACCGTTTTCTTCCCTGGGAAGGAAAAGCTTATATCCCAATACGAATACTTTCTCGATAACGAGAAGTGGTACAACGATAAAGGCATTCCGTGGCATTTCGGCGTTCTTTTGAGTGGTCCACCCGGATCAGGCAAGACAAGTACGATCAAAGCTCTTGTGAACCACCGTAGCTGGCGAAGGGCCCCCGGAGACAGTGGGCAACTCGATCATGTAGTTTCGGTTCCTCTTCCGCGCGTTCACGACTGCACAACGCTGAGCAAGATTTTTCATAATGAAAAGATCAACCGTCATGTTATACCCATGTCCTCTAGGGTGTATCTGTTTGAAGACGTGGATGCCCAGCCATCGTGCACGATCAGGGGTGACATATCTACTAAGACAGGTGATGTATCGAGTGGATCATCCACGTTTGAGGAGATAGAAAAGACAGAGGTGTCAAACGCGACGCTAATGGGGTATATGCAGAAAGAAGTACAGAAGGCTGAGGCAGTATCTGCAGCCACGTTAATAGCAGCGTCCAACCCCGATCCTCTTACGTTGGCTCATATCCTTAACTTGCTGGACGGGTTGATCGAGTGCCCGGGCCAGCGGCGGTTCTTTACGACCAACCGGAAGCATAGACTGGACCCAGCACTGATCCGTCCTGGCCGTGTCGACGCCGATATTGAATTGGGGTATGCCACGTGCCGTACTATTGCGGACATGTACCAACGCTTCTACGATCGGGAAACGCTATCGGACGAGCTCGTTGGGGAACTTGCAGACGAGAAGGTTACACCAGCAGAAGTGAACAATGTACTCTTTATGCATGCTCATGATGGGGACGCCGGTCTTGCTGCCCTTCTCGAACTATCGAGGGCAGCTAATAGATTAGAAAACTGATCTTGTTTTCTTGGGTGCTCCTTCTTGCAACAAACGCCTTTAGATGTCCGTTGTCCGGTTCTCACTTTACCCCATTACGTATAAATCGAAGCAGCCCGACTGCCCGACCCGTCCCGATGACAGTGTGTTCGAGTGGGCGATGGAGGCAATAAACGGTTGCTTCGTCTCGGCGACACAAGAAACTCACATGTATATGAGATGCGAGAGGTGTGAAGACTTCAAGAGGTACTGCAACGGTCCTGCGCAAGAGTGCGTCGGGCGTACGGTTATTAATTACGTCCATAGGAAGCCATAAGAGTGTTGTGTGTTTCGGCGCAGGACATAGAGATATCTCGTGTGGGCAGAGTAATATGACTGGTATTGTCGCTGACGACCCGCCCACACCTCAGCAGAAGTGTGGGGTTCCTTCCTGTAACGTGATGGTGCATGCAAGTCCGCGCTACCCTAACTATGTATGCTCGACGTGTGCGACTGAGAGCCCCGCGGTCGATGCAGACGGCAACCCGATCGACTTTTTTAATATTGATGGGGGTGGCGGTTTCATATCGGTAACGACGGTCGGAGGTGAAAAGGTGCAGGGGGACAACCACGTATGCTACATTCGCGGCGTTAAGTGTCGTGCGGATGAAGCTAGGTTTGGAGGTATTGTTGTTTTGCCGGCGGCGCACTAGTGACCGTTCATCCTACTGAAGGTTGAAAATTGAAAACATTGTTCAGGAACCGTGTGCTCTTAAACAATGGACGATTATTGGCTCAGAGAGGCAGTGTATGGCGACAGAGAGAAACGAGAGTCGACCGATGAAGTTCACTTAGTGTAGCAGTTGGTCACGGAAATCTCATTTACCCCATACATGCACGTGTCGTGCGACTGTGTCCCAACCTCCCCCCCCCCCGCCCCCGCACTCCATACACGACACCCCCCTTCACTAAACTTACCACCCTCATACAGGTAATAGACGAGCGCAAGTACAGCAGCCAAAACGACAAGCCAATTGAACGCTCCTAAACCAAAACTTCTCTTAGCCATTGGTTATGATAATGGCTAAGAAAAAAGGCTTGTAGGCTGTCAGTTCTCGGGTATTCAGCGGTGCGCGCCGTGGTGGCGGCGGTGGTGCCATGCCAACTCCCCGGCACCTTCGATACTTGGACAGGACAGCCGGCATTTAGAAGCGCCGTTAGAGTGGGAACTCCGCTACCCATCCAAGGACGTCGCACATTGTTGGGTTCATCCAACTAGGGCAGGGTCCACAGCTGCGGCAGGCATCGCAGCGAGTAGGGTAACGGGGGACGGGTCTACCATCAGCACACATCGCCTGACTGGTGCCAAACCACTGGCCGTCGTTTTTCCCCGTCTTGGAAAAGCGCAGGCGTTTGAGCTTGTGCAGCTCCCGGTCGGTTCTTGCGCCCCACGCCTTTGCACCTTCACTAAACCTACCACCCTCGTACAGGTAGTAGATTAGCGCGAGGACAGCAGCCAGAACGACAAGCCAATTGAACGCTCCGAAACCAAAACCATTCTTAGCCATAGGTTATAATAATAGCTAAGAAAAAAAGCGCGACACGGACAAGACGAAGGACAAGAACAACGACAAGATTTTCTATTTATTTTCTGTTTGACGTCAAACGGAAAATATAACTGCCCACTTCGTTTGTGGTTTCTTACGTGCGCGCACCGTCAGCGGTACGACGCTGCTGTACGCCAGCTCAAACTAATAAAAGTGATGGGTATGAGATTCGAACTCATGCTCATATTTCAGAGACCTGGAGGATTCCATCGCTTTAACCACTCAGCCAACCCATCAATATAATTATATGTCTTTTTTTTTATATCATTTCGTTCCAGTTGTGCGTGTGTGTTTGGTATTTTCTGTTTGACGTCAAACGGGTATTCACTCATATCTTGATGTCCCACTCATTTCTTGATATCCCACTCATTTCTCGATATCCCACTCATTTCTCGATATGGGGTATTATGGTATATTGCAGTATTCGATAAGTATTGCAATATATGAAGCTAGAAGCACGAGTGCGTCTCTAGGGCTAGGTTCGCGTGTGCGTCTCTAAGTGCCGGGCTAGGTTCGCGTGTGCGCTCACACACCGGTGTCACTGCGATGGGGCGTGGAACCGTGGAGGTACTGGGGAGGAGGGAAGAACTGGTTGCCCTCACTGAACTTCCCACCCTCGTACAGATAGTAAACAAGCGCAAGGACAGCAGCCAAAACGACCAACCAAACGAGATTGTTCTTAGCCATAGGTTATAATAATGGCTAAGAAAAGAAACCGAGCATTCTTCGAAAGCTAGCTGAACGGCTTTCTGAGCTCGTATTGCCTTTCGATAGACTTTACCGGATGATACAAATTGTTTGCACTGACTTCGTCCTCCTGCCACTCTCCCTCCTTGCGCCACATCACCCCTTCCCCCGCCTTTTCTCGTTGTTTTTACTCCACCGCCGTCCCGCTGCCTGTCAGTGCCGGATTATCCGTCGCCACTTGCGCGGCCCACTTGTGCTCCTGTGCCGCCGGGTCGGCCTTCCATGCTCTCATCAAACTCTCGGCGGTGGGCACCCCGTCTTCACCAGACTGCACAGTGACTGCATAACCGTTGATGCTCTCCCTGCGCACAGGGTTCTCAAAGTCCGCGGTGATCTTGTCCTCCTGTAAATCCTCACCGCGCACCGCCCTCACCAAGCGTCGCCGCCATTCCGTGATAGCCTCCTTAGCGCCGACAGGGTCATTCTCGTGCTTGATCCACCCCGCCATCAGCTCCTTCAGGCGCCTGATCTCGAGTTCGATGACCTTGATCGTCACACTAGTCTCTGCCTCTGCAATTGCGTCGTCGTTGTTCGCACAGATTGCCCACACGATCTGCACTCCGTCTGACTCCATATCGTGCTCGTCCGAGTATGTTTGGTCTTCGAGCCGCTGCCGCCACCGCCTCTTGTCGGCGGAGTCACATTCTGCGAGCGACATCCCCTTCCCACCAAGTCTCTCGTCTATCTTCTCTTGGCGCTCGTTCACAGTCATGCAGCCCCTCTCGATGAAGTCCCTGACTAAATCCGCTTGGTAATACAGCATGTCCCCCATGCTGCCGATGCCCATGTTTCTCTCGTTCCAGCTTGTTGCCACTTTGGGGCGCAAGACCTTACTCGCCATCAGAGTAGCACAGAGCACCGTACTAATGGGCCAGCGCCAGAAGTTGTACTTACCAGGCACCTCGGCTACGACCTCCTCATCGCGAAGAACGCGCTTCAGTCTCTCGGTGTCGTCGCGCATCGCTTGCCCTGAGACTTCGTGGTACTTGTGGTGGGATTCCAGAGCGCTGTCCATGAACCGAGTGCACTTAAGTCCATGGTCGGTGGCACCAGTTTCGAATATTTGGCGGATTTTCGGCATGTTGATGTCGAGTGGCACCTTGAAGTGCCTGAGCTTCCTGAGCCTGAAGATGCTCGCGCCCCCATTAGCACGCTTTCCGACTGTACTCAAGCCGGCTATTACAAGGACATGCGTTGTCGGGGCAGACGTCATCGTTTGTGTCTTCTCTTAGTTGTGGTTGGCGATCTGAGCACAAGTTCTTCAATTTTATTGGGAAAGCTAAATCGATGAGCATGCGGAACACGCCGGACTTATTGTCGAGCTTGTAGAACTCACCAGTGGACATGGAGGCGTAAGTACGCACTCATAGCACTCGGCACCGTGTCATCAGCCGTTGATCTTCTTAACAGCGCATCGCGGACGAAGACATCTTGATGGGGGCCGATGAAGCCACGGCGGAAGACGACGTAGTGGCAGTCGAAGCCGCATGCGCGCGCCGGGACAGAGCGTGTATGGTGCAGTAAGTATGGAAACGAAGGATAGATGTAGTTTTTTATGCTATATTGTAATATTCTGGATGAGGAAGCGGCAGCAGCAGGCAGAAAGGGGGTGAGGGGTCTCCCCTCAAAGAAAAGACAGAGGGTAGCGCAGCTCAGCCGGCGGCAGCCAGAAAAAATTGAAAGCTAAAAAGAGAAAGAGAAAGAAAGAAAGAGATGAAGTGTGGACGAACTCGAAGCGGACAGGTATACAACATAGATCGTGTGGATGCGTCAGGAGAGAGTGGAGAATGGAGCCTTGGGAAGGGGAGAGCGTGGGGTCGAGGGCGTTCGAGGTTGTGCACGATGGAAGACA
>Ga0233413_10000037_pt1 | contig 66697 bp, 38 predicted proteins | sample Na_anoxic_6_MG_FD_189019 | JGI IMG/M metagenome (GOLD analysis project Ga0233413, IMG submission 189019) | Seawater microbial communities from Saanich Inlet, British Columbia, Canada - Na_anoxic_6_MG | ecosystem: Environmental > Aquatic > Marine > Inlet | place: Canada: British Columbia...
ATCATAGACATCAAAACTACCGGTAAAACCATTGTAGACTTCCCTGAAACAGTGGAATTCTATAATTATTGGCTACAAGCAGCAATTTATAGGGTACTAGTGACAAAAAACTTAGAAGAAAAGACCCAAGATTACAAAATTAATTTTAACTTTATAGTAATAGACAAGTATAATCAGATCTATAACTTCCCTGTTAGAGAAACAACAATGGAAACATGGGGAGATGGTATGAGTGGTATATTAGGTATGGCCAACCATCATGTGCAAGAGAATAGATTTGATCTTCCATATGACTTTTTAACTAAGACTATAAGTTTATAATTTATGTATAAAGAGTATTTTCAAAAAAGTAAAATTTTTCTCTACCCTCTGTTAGGTATACCAAAAGGACAAAAATATGTCCCAGTTGGTACATATCTAGCATGGAGGGATGAGATAGATTTTAATGACATGAAATTTATGTGTCTATACAAACAAAGAGAGAGTAAAGCATTCTATAAATTTGAAGACAAATATTTATTGGGTAATACCTTATTTGATGATTACCAAAAATTAAGTAATAATAAGCACTTATATATATTTGACTTCTCAAAGTTCCCAAATGATTGGAGAGCAGTAATGAATGGTAAATACTCTAAGTTTACAGATAGATCTAAGAAAATAATTACAGATTTTTTTGAAGGCTCTGGTAAGATTACAGAATATATAGAAAGTTATATATACCCGGATTATTATCATGATGATGTTGCAATAGATTTAGCTGTATCAATTGAATTACTACAAAGTGTTCATGAGTTATGTGACAAACCTGATTTAGAAAAAGAAACTTTAAAATTAAAAGTTCCAGAAACTGGTTTGTTTAAAAATAAAAACATATCTTTGTCAGATAATTTAAAAAAAAATACCAATGGCAAAAACAAAAGTAGCACCTCTAGCAATAGAGAAAACAATGATGGTAATAACATCAAACTGGGGTCCTAATAAGACCTTTAAACTAATCCCAGTCTCTAAAGACTGTCCATATGTAGAGGCAATATTTGATCCAGGTAGTAAAATACTAGCTGTTATATCAACAATTGCTAAAGAAGCTTACCACATGATAGATAAACTAGATGACAATGGTGATCCTCAAAAAATGAAGATCACAAGAAGAGATGATGGAACTGATATAAAGCAAGAAAGAAGACTTCTTAAAACATATGCTGAATTTTATATTACGGATGAAGAGGAAATTGTAAATGCAATAAACGGTTTTGCTATAAATGCAGATAGTTTTGATTACAAACAATACTTGGATGCAGATGCACCACCTCAACCAGATCCTAGAGCATTGCCCGCTGACAAGGCAACTAACATGACAATAGTTACCTAGTCAAATTTTTTTTTAATTAACCAATCCAGAACAAGGAGCCATGTGCTCCTTTTTTTGGCTCTAATATATAATAAAGATGAAAGAAATAGATGAAATGCTAAATAAATGGATATATAATACCATCATAAGAAAACAATTAAGAAATTTAATTATTAAAAAACTAAAACATTGATAAATATAATATATATAATAGAGTATTATTTATTATTTATTATTTTAGTTTTGATAATAATAAATTATGTAAAAAAAAATCAAGACAATGACTATAGCTGAATTAAAGTATAAGGTAATAACAACAGCCTTAAAAAAATACAATGATAATGTTGAGTTAGCAGCTAAAGAAATAGGTGTTACATCAAGAACTATTTATACATTTAAAGCTCAACAAAAATTATTTAATAAACTAAAACAATAAGATATGCTGATATTATTAGGAATTATAACAATAATTACATTATTAGGAAGATACGCATTAGCTCAAGGGCGTAAAATAGAGCAAAATAAAAAGTTTAAAAAGAATCTTAAAAACTTTGATAATAAATCTGTTAAAATGCCTGGAAAAAATGGACCAAGAGGTTGGCATAATTAAAAAACTAAAATAATAGATATGAAAAAATTAGATAAATATGCAGGTTTTGGAGAGATGATTATGCACGAAGAAGGAGATTGGGTATTGCATAGTGAAGTAAAAGACTACGCCAACCAAAGAGTGATTGAGGAGTTGGAGGAGATTAAAATTAGATTGAGTAAGAAATCATTTAGTGAGCACTGTTTAGAAGAAGTGGATAATAGAATTAAAGAACTAAAACAATAGATATGAAACATTGGGTAATGGACTATGAAACACTTAAGAATTGCTTCGTAGGTGTATTTAAACATTATAAAACAAGTGAGACAAAGATATTTGTTGTTCATAATCTTAGAAATGACCTAAAAGAATTCTTAGAATTTCTTTCTGGTAATATAAAGAACAAAGAATGGCATATATCTTACAATGGTCTTGCCTTTGACGCACAGATAACACATTATATTATTGATAATGCTGATTATCTGATGAGTATAAAACCATCTGAAGTTGCAGAGATGATATATAAAGAAGCTCAATCTGTTATAACTAAATCTAATAACAGAGAGTTTCAGAAATATCCTGAATGGAGAATGCGTATACCTCAGATAGATGTATTTAAACTTAATCACTGGGATAACATGGCTAAACGTTCTAGTCTTAAGTGGATAGAATATACTATGGACTGGGATAATATCCTTGATATGCCAATTCACCATGAGTCAGCTATAACTACTCAAGATGAATTAGATACTATAGTAGAGTATTGTATTAATGACGTAGCTGCAACCGGGGAGATATATAACAGGTCTAAAAGTTTAGTTGGATTAAGATTGAACCTCACTAGTCAGTATGATATTAACCTTATCAATGCTTCTGAGCCACGTATATCTAAAGAGTTGTTTAGTTATTACTTAAGTGATGAACTTAATATACCTAAAAGGGACCTTAAAGCAATGAGAACATATAGGGAAACTATTAAGTTAGAAAATATTATACTACCTTATGTTAACTTTAAGACTCCTGAATTCCAAATGCTTTTAAGTAGATTTAAAACAGTGGAACTAGATCCTACAAATATAAAAGGAGCATTTAAATACTCTGTAAAATATAAGGGTGTAAAGACACACTTTGGTTTAGGTGGTGCACACGGTGCAGCTAGGCCGGGAGTGTATGAAGAAGATGAAGATAGAATTATAATGTCATCAGATGTTACTAGTTTTTATCCTAACCTTGCTATTGTTAATGGATGGTCACCTGCACATCTACCTTCTGAGCAGTTTTGTAAGCTATACAACTGGTTCTTTACAGAAAGAAAGAAAATACCTAAGAGTGATCCTATGAACTATGTATATAAAATTATACTTAATAGTACATATGGTCTGTCTAATGATAAGAACTCTTTCCTGTATGACCCGGAGTTTACTATGAGGATTACAATCAATGGCCAGTTGACACTTATGATGCTTTATGAAATGATCATGGAAGCTATACCTGAAGCAATACCTTTACTACAAAATACAGATGGTATAGAAACAGTCATTCCTAAAGCTGCTAAAGAAAAGTATCTTAAAGTATGTGAGCAATGGGAGGCATTGACAGACTTTAATCTTGAGCATGACCAATACAAGAAAGTTGTATTAGCTGATGTAAACAATTACATTGCTGTTAATATGCAAGATAAAGCTAAATGTAAAGGGCGCTTTGAGTTTGAAAATTTGGCACTTCATAAAAACAAATCCAAATTAGTTATACCTAAAGCTATTTATCAATATTTTGTCAACAATGTACTACCTGAAGACTATATTAAAACTAATAAAAATATATTAGACTATTGTATAGGAGGTAAGACTAACGGTGGATGGCAAGTAACATCTAATGCTATAGTAAACGGTGAAGAAAATGTAATAAATCTACAGAAAATAAATAGATATTACATTAGTAATCAAGGTGTTAAGATGCTTAAGGTAAACAAGAATGATGGTAGGATTATTCAACTAGAAGCTGGGCAGTGGCTACAAACTGTATATAACAAAATGGAAGAGAAAGAATGGGATTCACATGATATTAATCTTAAGTATTACATGCAGGCAATTGAGAAAGAAATCAACAACATTCTTGGAGTTTCATCCAACCAATTAGAATTATTTTAATAACTTTACAAAAAAAAAACATGGGACATATAAAACCAAAATTTACGTCAAAAGCTTATTTAGAACAAGCGCCTTTACCAAACCACGGTAAAACATATACTGTGGTATCACATAAAGAAGTAATAGACCACACACAAAGTCTATTAAACATGCATGGATTCTCTGTACAAAAGCAAATATTTAGATCTAATATGAATGCTAAAGTTGCTCAAGGAATATATTATATTACATCTGACTCATTACAATCTGATGAAGAATTAGGTATGATGTTTGCTTGGACTAATTCATATGATAAAAGCACTCGGTTCCAATGTGGAATTGGTGCTCACGTGTTTGTATGCAATAATGGTTTGATCCATGGGGATCTTGATACATTTGCTAGAAAACATACAGGAACTGCTAACTCAGAAGTATCTGGTGCTATTGCAACACATATTGGTAAAGCTAGTAATACATTTAAAGAAATTATTACAAATAAAAATGCTATGAAGTTGATTCCTTTATCTATAACACAGCAGTCTGAGCTTATGGGTAGATTATACGTTGAAGAAAAACTACTTGACTCACAACAGATGTCTTGTGTTAGAGCTGAAATAGATAAGCCTTCATATGAATATGGTATAGAATCTGATACAGCATGGATGTTTTACAATCATATAACGCATGCATTTAAATTAACTCATCCAAGAAACTGGATGGAAAACCAAGCTAAGTTTCATAAGTTTATGACTAGTGAAGTTTTAAATGCCCACGGAACTAAACAACAAGATGTACCAAATCCACAAGATGTTGATGTTGATCAAGTTGAAGTAGATATAGAAATTAATAATAATGCAGCAGATTTTTTTGATATGTAATTATGAGTAAAGATAATAAGAATAAAAATAAATATTACTGGGATACTACACGTAATATGAATCATACAGCAATAGCAAAAGTAATGATGTCTGTGCCAGAAGGATTAGAGTTTAATAAGGCATATTCACTACAGGATTTAGCAGAGAAGAATGTTAGTAGAAAAAATTTTCCTGTATACACGGGAGTAATTAAATACTTTCCTGATGCTTTAATGGAAGTATCTAACATCTCACGTATAGGTAATGAGCAACACCATCCGGGTAAGCCTTTACATTGGGACAAAACAAAGAGTGTGGATCATCTAGATGCTTTAATGAGACATCTGTTAGAGGCAGATGAGTATGATGATGATGGTGCATTACATCTTGCCAAGGTAGCGTGGAGAGCTTTAGCTGCTTTACAAACTAAGTTAGATAATGATAAATAAGGTATATTTTTTAATTTCAAAAACAAATAATGATAGAAAGAAACACACTTTTATTTGCTGCAGCATTAGCAGCAATTCTATATTTAATTTATAAACAATGGCAGAGAGATGGAAGGATCTGATATAAAATCTTTAATTGACCTTGGGTATTGGCCTACTGTAGTTCCCACTAAAAATGGAAAAAAATGGAGACTATCCATTTATAAGAAAGTAAAAGATACTTGGAATATTGATCAAAAGAAAGAATTCAATAACCCGTTCAAAGCATATGAATGGGCTATTGAATATCTTGCTAATATATATTATGCTGCTGAGAAGTAGCCGTATTCTATACGTGCTGTTCCAGCCGCAGATGATGCTGCTGTTACTGTAACGTCAGGCGCTACAGGAATATACATAAACTCTCCTAATTCTAACCTTGCAATTGTTTTTGATGCAGCTGCTCCTTCAGCACAAGTTATACCTGTAAGTACAACTGTAATAAAGTTCCGTCCAACTGTTCCCGTATTCTTTAAATATAAAAAAGATCTTGTTGGAGTTGCAGCAGGAGTTCTGTATACAGTTACACTTCCACTAGCAGCTATATCAAGACCTCCTGTTTCAATAGCCGGTGCTGATACATTACTACTTATATTATAGTCTACAGCAATAGGATCAGAAGTTACAGCAGTACCTGTTATGATTAATCTAGTTGAAATTGTTGCCATTTTATTATTTTTTTTTTATTATTTATTTATGCTTTAGTCCATATACCATACTCACAAGTAGTAGCTAAAGAACCTTTTACCTCAAGTGATACTACTGCTTCAGGGATTGGTACAAACAGGAACTCTCCTGGTCTTAAAATACCTATTGATTGTGTTCCAAATCTTATTTCTATAGTTGCTGCTGTAGTAGGTTCAGTATTTCTAACATACATATAACCACCTGCTGCTGTTGATGCGCTTAATGCAACAAATGATGTAGTAACTTTCGCTGCACCAGATTCAACAGTAGGATTACCAATAACTAAAGAAATAGTTCTAGAAACACTCAAAGATTGTGTAGTCATACCAGCTCCTGATAATGAGAGGTGTGCATTGATTGTTGATGTTGCCATAATTTTCTATTTTTGTTTTAATTAATTATTTCTTTTTTCTTGTAGTGGTTTTCTTTCTCTTACTTCCTTTTAGTCTGGATTTTTCTTTTCTACCTTTGTTCTTAGAAGACTTTTCAAATCCAACTATTTTCCCTCCTCTATGAGAGGCATCTAAGCCATCACCATTTCCATAGGTTTTTTTCTTTCTATTATAAGCATTCAGTTTAGCCCTTTTCTTCTTAGCAGATTTAGATGACTGAAATTTCTTATATTCTTTTTTATAATCTCTAGCCTTTGCCACAGATACATACTCCAAAATTAAACAATACAGCACGGTGTTCAACTCCAGGATTACAGTATAACTCCAATAAAGTTAGCTTACCTAATCTAATAGACACGTCATAAATAGTTTTCTTCTTCTTATCTTTACCTGTCCAAGTATTTGTAAAATTACATTCCATTTTATTTTGTTTTGATTTGTATCACTATCACACTATTATGAATCCTTACAAGTTTCCTTGTGAGACCCATCACAACCACCGTCTTCTGCTTTTGTTTTACCGCATACACATTTTCCCATTATTTCTTAACTTTTTCTAATGATCTACCACCAAAGTAAGCACCAATCACTGTTATTAATACTAATTGTAATAAAGTTTTCCATTCATCGTCTACTACAAACTGAATTGTTCCCGCATCTATAAAGATCATAAGCACTGTACATACTACTAAGAATGCTAATACTAATGGTCTTATGTTCTTGGCTAACCATGAGTCTGATTTCATATCTGCTTGCCATCTGGTAGAAATCTCTTTCTCCATTTGAACCTCGTAGTTAGCAATAAGTTCTTTAACTTTTAACTCTGCTGCTAGTTTCTCTTCTTTTGATGTATGTAAGTTGTCTATAACACCCCCTACACCTTTAACAAGTTCAGTAGCACCACTGCTAAATATTTGACTTAGTATACTCATTACTTTCTTTTTCTTAATTTTCTTTTCTTAAGACCAACACAACCGCCTTTCTTATAGGTAGTCGTATTCTTAGTAGACTTAAGTTTCATCTTGCTTTTCTTTGCTGGCATGATGTTATTTTTTACAACATTTCTTTGAGCACCATCCTAAACAGATAGTACCAAAAGAAATTGTGCATAATGCTTTACATATAAATTCTTTCATAGTTTTAATTTTAAGCTATTGCAAATGTTATATCTATTGCTGTTACACCAGGAATCGTTGGAGCTTCAGATAAATATCCTTTAGCACATTCATTATAAACCCATACCATTGTTTCTCCAGCTGACTTACCACCCAACATATTTGTAATTGTTCTCCAACAACCAGGAGCATGCTCATCAGCAATACTTAATGTAACTGTATCAACATCAGCAAATAGACCGCCTTTACAAGAATCAAAAAAGAATTTTATTTCTCCTGTTAAATGTTCTACACCTCTAAGTCTATTAAGAGGATGTATTAAAGTTTTACCAACTGCACCACCTGCTTTACAAGTACTAAAACCAAGTAATAGACCACTTCCTAAACCTCTTGACGAAGCTCGGAGTGTTGATCTACCTTCACTTACACCTTCATTTCCTCCTCCCTTCTTTGGAATTTTTTCTGCCATTTTATTTTATTTTAATTTTTTTAATCACTTTATATATTATAATATACAAAATATCTGAGATATATACTAGTTATTCATTTAATTGTTTTTATACCAAACCCCATATCCTTTTGCTTTACCAGAGAGTGGAACTTTTTTAAGTACAACTAATTCTTCTCCCGTATCTGTTTTATACTTAGGATTCTTACTGTTTAACTTTCTTTTTTTTGACATAAAAGTTTTTTCGTTATAGTGTTCTTATTGTTTGATTAATTGTTCTATACTGTGCTTGTCTTTGCGCATCATTTAAAAGTGTTCCCCAAGCTATGAAATCAAATAACCATCCTTGCATACCCTGACTAGGAACTCCACCTAAATAATCAATAACAAATGCATCTGTGTCAGTAAAACTACCTGTTAATAATTGATCAGTAAAAGCACCACCATCTATATATGCTCTTAGATTACCCGCAGCATCTCTTTGTAAAGTAAATATATAAGGTTGGGCATCTGTCATAGCACTAGGTACTGTAAAGTCAGAAGATCCTGCTCCACCAATCTTAAATCTTACTGTAGTAGTATTATTAACTCTCATCATATTATCTGTAGTGTTACCATATACAGCTTCATTACTAAAAGTTTCTAATCTTATCTTAAGCATAATAGTAAATGCACCTAATGTACCATCAGCAGCAGGAAAATCAAGACCACCATCTGCTCTAGTGTGGAATATTTGAAGCTGTTTAGAACCATTTGTATATAATCCACCTGGTGCAATAATAGCAGAAGCTTCTGTTGTTTGTTGATACAGCATCTTATCTGCTTGAGTATTAACTAAATCAGGCATACAATATCTACCTGTATTACCATTACACTCCCATATTCTTATCTTGTCTTTAAGATGTGGAGTATTACCAAGCATATATGTTGCTCTACTAATCTTATTATTACTAACATCTAAGTCAAATAATTGTTTAGTGCCAGCTCTAAACCAACACTGTAAATTAGGAATGTCTGTAGGTAATACAGCATTATCTACATCTGTAGTATTTTCAAGAGTAACACCACCATACTTAGTTATAGTATATGAATGTTGTGTCTCATGTGTAATAGGATCAGAATCAAAGTTTGTATAGAATGTTAACCTATCTTTATCTTCATAAGGTTTTTGACCTAATATCTCTGCAAAAGTAGAAGGTGTATTTACATCTGGATCAAACATTCCTCCATTATTATACACATCTTGTATTTCTCCTTGAGTTAAAGATTTATTCCATGTCATAAACTGAGAAAACTCACCTTTAAATGTATAGTCAACTCTAGAGCTATCCCCTATTACAAGAGGATAATTACTATTTCTTTTAACTTTTCCTGAAATATTTGTACTTGTTGCATTAGTTACATCAACTCCATTAATATAAATCTTTCTATTTATACCTGTAAGCCCATCCATTGTAACAGCTATATGTTTCCATTTACCTATTAAGTTTGCACAGCTAGATTCTCCTAACCATGCTACAGTAGATTTTGATCTACCATAATTACCTAAATAACTAACAGGGTTATCACCAAATACATCCCAATAAAGGCGACCAACTTCAGCAGCATCATCAGTTAAATATAACCTAAATGACACCTCCTCATTGCCACCAGGCCAATTAATACCTTTCTCAAAGAAACAAGCATCTTCATCTACACAGTCATCCATTCTAACCCAAAACGCTGCAGTAAATCCAGCATTACTTGGTAATATAGATTCATTACCAAAAGCTTCTACAACTTCTACTCTAGTTTGATCTACACCATCAAATTTAATAACGTTACCTACGTTAGTAGGATCACCACATGGAGCAGGTAACTGTTGAGGCATTAAAGTATTACCCCAATAATTATCTATACTTAGATATTCTTGTCTAACTTCATCTTTATCAAAGCAGCAATTATATGCTCTTATTTCTTGATACCATCCGGACTGTGTAGAATCTTTATCTCTATTTTTAGTATTAATATTTTGTAATATCATATCCATATTAACATCTTTAATTATGTCATTGAATAATATCTTAGGACCTATACCCCAGGTTACGTAAAATGTATTATTAGCAGTACCTGTTGGTTTTGTTTCACATGCTCTTATCCAATGTGTATAACATCCTTCTGGTAAATATAAGTTTCCACCTGCTGGATTATTTTCATTAATGTATGAAGCTTCATACTGATTATCTGGAGTAGATTCATTTGCATGATTGTGTCCAAGCATTATACTTCTACAATAAGGTTGCCCTGCAGGTTTTAAACCAGATGCTTTTTCTTTTGCACCAGGAGTAGTCTGTGTCCAGTCATCACCCATAAACCAAGACAAAGGGTTAACCCATCCTATTTCAGTTGTGCAACGTCTAAAGAATATTGTCCATCCTTTATCATACGCAACGTTAGGGTTAGTATCTGGCTCTAACGGTAAAACTGCTGGACCAGTTGGATTAGCAATTAAAAACTTTTGATTGTTTCCAATTTCATCAAACATTATTGCTTTATGAGGAGCAAATGTAGTTAAATCTAATATTGGTGCAGTTGAAAAATCAGGTGTTATTCTATCCCATGTGTAGAACGCAGTAGGATCATAAGGATATACACCTACAGTACTGTCATATGCTAAATTATGCCATTCTTCAACATAGTATGTTGTTCCTCCTAAATTTGGAGGGAATGCAGGATATGTAGGAGATGTTACTATACTACTCATTTTATCTGCATGTAACCATAATGTAAGACATTCTCCCCTAGAAGGTGGTTCTACAGGTGGACATCCTTCTTCACACACACAACACTCATATGTTAAATTACATACTGGAGTTACGGTAGAACCGCCACACACACATGGAGTATAAGAAACAGTTATACCCGCATTAACTAATCCACCATAGTGAGCGTTTATATAATTTACAGTATTTGTTCCACCAGTACAAGGTTTTATATCACACATACTACTTGTAAGAGTTACACCTGGACAACCATCTGCAACTAAATCTGCAAGTAAAGCATCCCAGTTTGTATAATGTGGTCCATTTGGTAGGACAAAATTTAGAAGTGTAAAACGGATACCAGTCATATAGAAACAACCATTAGGAGCTGTACTACAATCCAATGCCGCTCCAGAAGATGAAGTACATTGACCATTAACTGTTTCAGGAATAATAGTATACTCACCAGCAGTGCAAGACCCATCATATCCATTTTTACTAGTATAACCGTTAGCTTGTGTAGTTATATAATTGACAAGGCCATCTATAGCTGCAATGCCAGCTAAATTATTATTCATAGAACCCGGTCCAATTCCATTTGTAAGATCCCAATATCCTGGAACTACATCATTAGTTACTGGGTTAGGACAAGTATTACAAGCAGCTGTAGTATAATGTGCATTAATTGCAGTACAAGCATCATCAAATGTTGTTGATCCTGATATACCTGCAATAGGAATAGCTTGAGCTGCCGTTAAAAAATCTGACCACTTAGTATAACCTGCAGCAAGACCTGCTAAAGGACCACCTGTTTGTGTATCTATAAATGTATATGCACCAAATTTATACATCGGATGACCTTCTTTTCCTTCACAATGTGTTTGATTAGCCTGAAGAGCTGGTTTACAAGGATTTGCTGTAACTATTTGTGTTGAAAGAGTAGTAATATCTACAGTAGAATAATTTGTTGAAAGTTCTATTGCTGCTTCTAAATAATCTGCTTGAGGAGTAGGTACTACAGTTGTAGTATCACAAGAATTAGTAGGAGCGTTTGCTGCATTACAATCAGCTAGTGTAGGATATTGTCCGCCTGCTTGTTGTATACAACCTGATCCTGGAACACATTCATATGGCTCATCACCACAATCTGTACATTGACAATTACCAAGAAAAGGACCACCACCAATAGGAGTATTTTGACTTTGCGTTACTATACCAAGGTCCCAATTAAGCGCACCAAGTGTTGTTCCACCAACTGGACCTAAAGCAGTTTCTATCTCATTAAAAGCTTGAGTCCAAGTCATAGCTAAAGTTAAAGTAGGAACAAAAGTTTGTGCAAATGTTATCCAATCAGCATAAGTAGCAGCACAATTACAATTGGCAAAACCAGTATTTACACATACAGTACCAGGAGCACTAACACCATCACCAAATTGTTGTGTTAAACACTGTAAAGTAATTAAACACCCTCCGTTTGAGCCTACACAATCATTACCTTGTGGTCCTAAACCGCAATCAAATTCATAATAATATTGATCTAATTGTACGTTAGGATTTGCTTGCATCCATGCCCATACAGTAGAATTTCCCATACCTCCCGATATAGGGTAAGGGTCATAAGCTGGTATTAAAGTAAATCCAGCATCTATACAAGTATTAACACCACCACTAGCTACACATAATGCAAATGTTGCATACTGACCTGTACCATCTTGTGGATCTTGACAATTACCATCAGCACATTCCCAAGAAGGAGTAATAGGACCACAACCCGCAGCTTGACAATCTGCTAATGCAGTAGGTCCTGTATATGCTCCAACTGCTGGGAAAGGATCAAAACACGTTTGGGTTATAGGGTCACAGTCATATGTTATCTCAGTACAAGATGCTTCACATTCACACACCTCTCCGCTTAAACATATTATTGGCCTGCTACAAGCAGTATATCCTCCCCATGCATTAGGATTAGGACAAGCTTGATAACAAGAATTATTTGTTGAACAATTATGACAATTAGAATCTGGGTCTGGACTAGGGTTAGTGTCTAAATAATCCCAAACTATTTGTGTAAATGCTCCAGGATCTAAAACATTTCCACCTACCATATAGGGTGTATTCATAGTCACTGGTATTCCCACTGCTATAGCATCATTAAGAAGGTCATCCCAACTCCAAGACTGAGTAACACCTAAATCACTCATACCATATACACCATTGTAGTCAGCTGAAGTTGCCCATTCTGGATGACAAAATCCAACTAATGCTGAGATAGGTTGATTATTAATACCCATTCCTGCAGCAGAACTACAACAATCACAAACAGCATTACCATTAGTAGCATTTCCTGCTATAGATTGGCACGTACAACCCATTGTTGAAATAAATCCATAATGTATATACAGATAAGGAATATAGAACATATATGTAGGAGAACCTGTAGTACTATTCGGTCCTTCACAACAAGATGTATTAGATGCAAAAGATTGACATGGATTTGTTAAAATATTTTCTGCTATTTCAAAGAAAAGAGTACTAGCATCCGTTCCACTAATACCGTTAGCAGGATTAGTATAATAACCTATAGCATCTTGTTCAGTAGCAAAAATCATTCCTGCTGAAGCATTTACTCTAGCACCACCTGCTGCATTGTTTGTATCACAACTATTAATAACACCTGCAGCAAGAGCTGCATTACAAGCAGCTAATGAACCATGCTGACCATTACCTGTTCCTGGATCATCACAATAAGGACCAGCAGACCCTATAAGACAATCCCAACTTGCTGGTGTAGATCCACCACAACCAAAACATTGACAACCATCAGTAACAATTCCTAGACTACTTACAGCTGAACCAGGTGGTGAAGCAGGCCAAAAAGCATGTATTATGTTATGAAGCGTAACAAAATCCATACCTGGAGTAACTGCCATACCTTGACCTTGCAGATAAGTTATCATTGTAGCAATATTACTTCCTAACCAAACTGTGACTCCACGCTGTTTTACTACCATGGACATTTGATAATAATATCCACCATTAGGATGCTCACAACACGTTGTACATGGACCATTTATAAAAAGATTAAATGTATATAAAGATGAATCATTTAGACCATTAGCACTTAAATAATCAAATTGAGGCACTCCACTCCAACCAGTAACTCCTGTATCAGTTAGACCAGCACAACTATTACTATAAGCTGGTTGTGCTAAACATGTTGCTTCATCTGGCCATTCACCTTGACCGGTTCCAGGATCATAACAGTTACCATTATAGTCACAGTCCCAACTTTCTATAACTGGCTCTTCTGTACATCTAGCTTCAATGAAACGGTTCTTACAACCTACAATCTTGCATTTATTTATTCTCCCTAAATTAATTGTTACTGGCATAGTACTATTGTTTTATAATTCTTTCTGTTTTTATTTACTAAAAAAAACAATTTCATCTTCTGTTTGTAGTGCTAATTTCTTTTTATTAATACTTTCTATAGTATTTTTTCTATTCTTTTGATATCTTACCTGGTCTTTTAGATCTCTCCAACTATCTAGAGTATGAGGCTCATGTAATAAGATAGTCTTTTGATTTGGTTCATATGTAAAGAAGTGTTCATAATTTAATATTGCTACATCAGTATCAATTATTTCTATAAGTCTATTACTTGTTTTTAATCCTCCCGGAGCAAAGTTCGTACCATAAATATCCCAAACTTTTACAAATTCTTTAATTACTCTTGAATTAGGTGTAGTACCTTGGATGCCACATTCAAATAATGCTCCATTATTTATCTTAGCCCTTGAACCACAGAAGTATACAATATCCTTACCTAACTTATTAAGAATATTATCAAATGATCTTATTAACTCACAGTCAGGATCAACAGCAATTCCACCATAATCTCTTAATAATAAGATTCTAAATCTATCAGTAACATACGCAAGAGGAAATCCCTTACCTCTATATGCATTTATATAAAGATCATCTTTATACTTATCCCATAACTCATTACCCCATAGATAATGTTTATAACCTTTTTCTTCATGTACTTTTTTCATCTTATCTGTAAATTCCTTAAACTTTTTAGGAATTTCTTTACCTATCCAAATCTGATGTATTATTTTAGGAATTTTAGTTTTCATTTAGAAAGGTCATTTATTAATTTTTGTACGTCTTCTCGTTTAACTCCTATTTTAAATCTTAAGCAAGCTTGATATCTTTCAACTTCTTCTTCCCTAAAAATTATTATTGTAGGTACATTTTGTATGCTATATTTCTTTTGTACATCTGCTAGCATTTGTTCATCTGATATAAGTATTCTTGTTACACCGCAATTTTCTAAACTATCTAACCAAACCACACCGTTATCTTTATTCCAATAAGCATTAAATTCTACAACACAAATATCCTGTTTACAGAATTTTGTTTGTCCAAGAGCATTTCCAGACATTAATAATATCAGAAATAATACAATCAGATAAGTTCCAAATATTTTCCAAGTTGGATCTTTCATCTTAAGTCATCTATTTTTTGTTCCATACGTTTTAAATCTTCTTTAATTTCCTTAACATCTTCCAAAGTGTTCATAATAGTTTGACGTATTAATTCATCTTTCATATCAAACTCCATTCTAGTGACATCAGGTTTAGGTAACTCTTTAGCCTCTTCAATGTCTGATTGTAATACAAACCACATACTAATAAGAGTTGCCATTGCAGCACCAATAGCAATGAGTGTTTTTACACTTACTTTAAAACTTGTATCTTCATTTAATTCTGCTGACATTACATATATTTTTTTATCCTCCAGGTTTTAATCTTCTATTAGCAGTACTAGTACCTAACTTTCTTGATAAACCAGACATATTTGCAATAGCATTAGCCCCATCAGATCCTTGATTACTAGATACATACGTAGTAGAAACATCTGCTTCTATCCAAGCACTTATAGTCCAACCTGTTGTAGAAGTGTGTGCTTGGATTTGAATTAAATCTCCACCACTTAACGTTAAGGGACTTTCATGTTCTAATACTTTAACCCTTTGGTTATCATCTAATTTTATTCTATCTATTAAAGACACTTCTGCAGGAATAGTTGTACTAACTAAATCACAATCAGTTGCTGTGCTAGTACCTGTATCAGGATTATATAGTCTTACAGAAAACTTTTTTTCATTTATTCCACCAAGTTCACAATTTTGAATATAAATTTGTTTTAAATGACTTGAATTTGTAGCTGTGTTGTTTGTATAACAAACTACACCTTCCATTGAAGTTGTAAGATCAAAGTGTTTTGGGCATTCGTATAATGTTTCCCAAGTATCTAATGCAGATACCGCAGTTTTTTGCCTTCCACTCCATCTATGAGTTGGTTGTGTATCTAAAGTTGAACTTTGTAAACAACTTGAGCCAGTACCTGAGCCACTACCGCATGCATTATCACCTGTACATGCTGATATTGCTGTTACAAGACCGCCAGCTCCTACCGTTATACATCCGTATGCAACAGTATTACAAAAAGTTGGAGAGCAATCTGTATAAATACCAGCAGTAGCGTCATCTCCTGTACATCCTGATCCTTGTCGTATTCTACTACCAATTTCAATTGTTGATCCAACACCAGAAACATAATAATCATCACATGTTAATCCTGATGCTGCATTACAACATGTCTCACAATCACTTGCATGTGCAGTACATTTTTTTAATTTATGATTAAAGCACTGTGACATTATTCACACTCGTGTAAGTAGTAACAAACTATTTTCCCAAGAATTAAAGATATCGCTATTAGTAACATGTATTTCATTTTACCAGAATAATAATTTAACAATATAACCTACAATGGCTGCATACAAACCCCAAAGAGCTCTTGTCACTGTAGATTTCCATTTTTTCATATAATGAAAGTCACGAACATCCTTCAACCATCCAACTAGATTTTTATCTCTCTCGTCTAAACGTTCAGTATTCTTATTAACCCTAACTACTAAACCCTCGTCTGGATCTAATAGTTTAATCATTAACCTATCCATCTTCTTATTTAGTTCTTTAATATCTTCACTCAAAGTTTCTATATCTTTCTTCATTAACGCTATTTCTTGTGCAGCCGTTGCCATATTATATTGTTGCTACAATAACGCAATCATCTGCTGTTACTGTAATAGTTGCTCCCTTAAGTTTATTTAACTTACGGTATTGAGTTCCAGCATCCCAATTAACTGTTACACCTACTGGAATATTCATTACATTTCCATTAGGCATTGTTACTGTACATCCCCCACTGTTGTTTAAAATAGAAAATGTTCTGAACTTTTCTAAAAACGTTTTAGCAGCTAATGATCCAGTAAATCCAAAAGGAGTTACAATAGATACTTGATTGGCTGCAATTACTTTATTTCCCGCCATGATTTAAAATTTTTTTTGTTAGTTTTGTAAATTCTTTATTATATATATATAATATACTGAAAAAAAAGGAATTAAGAAAATATAATAGGAATGAAAAAAAATATAGTAAAATTTTAAGTTTTTATACTGATGATAATAATTAGTTTTGTTATCTTATACTTACCCTTTCAAACTAACTTATTAAAATTAAAAGAAAATGAATTTAAACAACAAAATACTTAGTGATATTACTGTCTATATGAAGTACAGTAGATATATACCAGAATTAAATAGAAGAGAAACTTGGGAAGAATTAGTTAGTCGTAATAAAGCTATGCATATTAAATCATATCCAGATCTTAAGGATCAAATAGATAGTGCTTATAAGTTTGTTTATGATAAGCAAGTATTACCATCAATGAGATCTATGCAGTTCGGTGGTAAACCCATTGAAATTTCTCCTAATAGAATATATAACTGTGCTTATATGCCTGTGGATCATATTAATTCTTTTGCTGAATGCATGTTTCTTCTTCTAGGTGGTACTGGTGTTGGGTATTCTGTTCAAAATCATCATGTTGCAAAACTTCCTCCTATAAATAAACCTTACCCAAAGAGAACAAAAAGATATTTGATAAGTGATTCAATAGAAGGTTGGGCTGACTCAGTTAAATTATTAATGAAGTCATATCTTAATGGTAGATCTTCTAAGGTCATATTTGACTTTTCAGACATTAGACCTAAAGGAGCTAGACTAGTGACATCAGGTGGAAAAGCTCCAGGGCCACAACCGTTAAAAGAATGTTTATTAAAGATAGAAGGGTTGTTAGGTTCTAAAGAAGATGGGGATCAGCTATCTACATTAGAAGTACATGATATTATATGTTATATAGCTGATGCTGTATTAGCTGGTGGTATAAGGCGTGCTGCTCTTATTAGTCTTTTTAGTGCTCATGATGATGAAATGATATCGTGTAAATCAGGAAATTGGTGGGAATCAAATCCTCAAAGAGGTAGAGCCAACAATTCAGCTGTATTAATGAGACACAAAATTACTAAAGAGTTTTTCTTAGACATATGGAAACGTATTGAACTATCAGGTTCAGGTGAGCCAGGCATATACTTAAATAATGATAAAGATTGGGGAACTAATCCTTGTTGTGAAATAGCTTTACGTCCTTATCAATTTTGTAACCTTTGTGAGGTTAACGCAAGTGATCTTGAGTCACAGGAAGATTTTAATGAGAGAGTTAAAGCTGCTGCATTTATTGGAACATTACAAGCTGGTTACACTGACTTCCACTATCTAAGAGAAATATGGCAAGAAACAACTGAGAAGGATGCTTTGATTGGTATTTCTATGACTGGAATTGGAAGCGGTAAAGTCTTAAAACTTAATACAACTGAGGCAGCATCAATAGTAAAGAAAGAAAATGCCCGTGTTGCTAAACTAATTGGTATAAAAAAAGCAGCTAGAACAACAACTGTAAAGCCTGCAGGAACAACTTCTTTAACATTAGGAACTTCATCAGGTATACATGCTTGGCACTCAAAGTATTATGTTAGAAGATTAAGAGTTGGGAAGAATGAGCCGATTTACAATTACTTATTGGCTCATCACCCTGACCTATTAGAGGATGATTACTTTAGACCACATGATACTGCTGTAATTAGTATACCACAAAGCGCACCTGAAGGATCCATCTTAAGAACTGAATCTTCTTTTGACTTACTTGAAAGAGTAAAGAAAGTTGCTACTGAATGGGTAAACCCTGGGCACAGAAATGGATCTAATAGTCATAATGTATCTGCAACAATTTCACTTAAAGAAGATGAATGGGATAAAGCTGGTGAGTGGATGTGGAATAACAGAGAATACTATAATGGTCTATCAGTACTACCATATAATGGTGGTAGTTATATTCAAGCTCCATTTGAAGATATATCTAAAAAGAAATTTACTGAGATGCTTAAGCATCTTATGGATATTGATTTATCCAATATAATAGAAGAAGATGATAATACAGATCTTAAAGGTGAACTAGCTTGTGCTGGTGGTGCCTGTGAAATCAGATAATAATTAAAAAAAACCTTATGGAACTAAATGAAGCAAACATTGAAAAAGAAATAAAAGAAAATAAACTTATACTAATACAATTTTGGGCACCTTGGTGTGGTCCTTGTAGAGCATTGATGCCTACTATTGATAAGTTAATAGAGGACTTTGAAGGTAAAGAAGTCGTAATAGGTAAAGTAAATACTGATGAGAATCAGGGTCTAATGCCAGTTCATGGGATAAGAGGAATTCCTACTGTACTGTTATTTAAAGATGGAGAAGAAGTAGAAAGATTAAGAGGTGGTCCACTGTCTATGTATACAGATAAGTTGAACTATTACCTTAATGCAATTACTGCTTAGATGAAATATATAATTTCATTTACAACTAGTCCAACTAGAATACATAAATGTAAATCTATGCTAGATAGTCTGTTAAACCAGACAGTTAAGCCGGATTTAATAATATTAAATATACCTCATGTTTTTGCAAGAACTTCTGAAGAGTATGATATTCCTAAATTTGTAGAGGATAACACATTAATTAATAGAGCAGATAGAGATTATGGTCCAGGAACCAAGGTTATACCTACTGTGAAATATCTTAAAGATAATAACTTTAATCCTGTTGAGACAAGAATAATATATTTAGATGATGATGTAATATATCCACTAACTATGTTAGAGACAATGAAGAGCATGCCTAATGATAACTCTATATATGTAGGTTCAGGATTTGATTTCAGGTGTGGTCCTAATTCTTGTGATAATATATCCGGAGTTAGAAGACATAATGCAACAGCTTCAGTAGCTGAAGGTTATGCGGCTGTCTGTATAAGATTAGATACTTTTGCTGATGACTTTATGGAATATATAAACATATATATAGATGATTTAGATTTCTATTTATCTGATGATGTTGTACTAAGTAATTATTATTGTAGTAAAGGAACATCTATTAAAGTAGTTAATGTACCAGGGAAGTTTTGTATAAGAGATATATGGCTTAATAGAGGAGTTCTAAATTATGGATTGCAAGATGATGCATTACATAAAGGTGCAGGTGGAACTTCAGTTAATAATGTAAGACGTTATAAAGCTGTGCTTGCAAAACTAAGTACTGATAGAAATAGATATATTACTTAGTATGAAAACAATAACATTATTATTAGTAGAGAACAGAGATATTCCTGCAGCAAAAATACTTCTAAAAGAACAAGCAGAATTATTTAAACCAGATAAGACACTTCTTATTACAGACCCTAAAATTACTAGTTTACAAACTTATAGTGAGTTTTGCTTAACAGAGTTACCATCCTTAATAACTACTGATTTTGTATTGATTATACAACTAGATGGTTATATTTTAAATATGGATGCTTGGGAAGATGATTTCTTAAACTATGATTATATAGGCGCTTCTTGGCATGCAGTAATTAAACATATAGATAGAACTAATGAAAGTCATCCTCATTTTAAGTTGTTAAACTCTAAATATCTAGTAGGTAATGGAGGATTTTCATTAAGAAGTAAAAAGTTTTTACAAGAATCAAAAATCTTGAGAGAGGCTAATTCATCAGAATATATGAAACTTAGTGCTGAAGATTATTACTTATGTGTACAACATGGAGACTATATGAGAGATAAATGTAAATTTGCACCTATTGAAATAGCAGACAAGTTTTCTATAGAAGAAGGTTTATATAATAATCAATTTGGATTTCATGGTAATATAATATTTGGACTACCGGGAGTATACAATAGTTTATAAGTAATCACAGATCTCATACAAAGAATACTTAAGTGTAATCTCATCTCCTGCTTCTACTTTCTTAATAGTTCTTATAGTCTTATAATGGTAATCATCATCTTTATCAATTAACTCACAATTTGGATTCTCTGAGTGATTTACAAATCCCCCTAATGGAGTTCTTATATAATTATGTTGAAACTCAGGATCATAAATATGACTAATGCCTAGATCTATCTCAGCAGGGATGTCATCTTTAGCAATAATACCAGCACCATGTATATCAGAAGGACCAATAGCCAAATAATCAGGTAGTGGTTTATAGATCTTAGTTTTACAGTTTTTTTCCATAGTTATTTAATGTAGAAGTCAGTGATACGTTCATATCCCTTCCATCTGTTTATAGTATAAAGAATAGGTAGGGCATCTCCCCATTCTTTTCCAAGTTTCATTTTTCCTTTTCTATTTCCTCTTTTGTATACATAACTTGTTTCAAAAAATGCTTCATCATCTAAAAACGCATAAGATAAACCTGTACCAACAGTTACTTCCATAGCTTCCCCTAATTCACCCAATGTTCTTGTTGCTGCTATAGGTGACTTAAACAGTTGCATCATTTGCTGATAACCACCCATACCAGGTACAGGGTTAAAAGTTACAAGTTCTTTTCTCAATCTATCTGCTTGATATATTAATACATTTTCTAGTTTCTTTTTTACTTCACTATCATCATCATCATCTGCAAATAGTTTCACTAACAAGTTTCTAATTATAATTGTAGTCATGAATAGTCCTAGCTCTCCTATTGTTCTATATGCATTCTGTAGCTTCTGCTTTCCTTTTACACCATGATGTTTCTTATAGTTCTCATGTATACTACCCAGTTCATTTATATTTTTATAAAAGTAACTCATAAAGTTCCAAAAACTTAAGTATCTTCCTTCTACCCATCCTAAATTTTCATCAAAGTATTCTGGTCTAAATCTAGTTTGTATAGATGGCACTACCCACTTATGAAACTGTGCTGCTAATTGACCTAAAGCATGAGACTGTATAACCATTCTATCTTCATGAGCATAGTTACCATGTATAATTTTATTTACTTCTCTTATATTGTTTCTTATCTCATATTTTGCATCATCATTCCATTCCATGATTTTATCTCTACCGTACATCTGTACTTGATCATACCCTTCTTCCATCTCTAGGGCACCTGTCTCTCTGTTAAATATTAATGCATCGTATAAACTCTTTGTTTCTCCTGTTTTACTATTTATTGCAGTATGTGATCTTACTATAACATTACCTACCTTACTCTGTACATTAAATTCACCAGCATCCTGAAGAAAGAATCCCCAGTTTGTTAATCTTCTCCACAAACTTTCTTTATCACCTTTTGTTTGTTCACGTAAATCTGATTTATCATCTAACATTCTAAAGAAATCTACACTGGCTAAATACTTACTACTAAAGTTAGCAGGCTTCCATTTACTATTACTATCTGTCATCTCAGCTAATCTTGAAAATACATCTTGCAACGCTCTACCATTAAACTCAGCAAGAGTGTATACCATTTGACTTCCATCAAAGTGTCTAGAACCTAGTGTCTCAATACTATTTGACATTCTACCAAATAGATAGTTGTTTAAGTTACCAAAGACGTTAAACCCTACATAAGCTAATGATGTCTGATTAATAAGACCTTTGGTCATCTTTTCAAAAAAGTTTAAAGTATCCTGATCATTACCATAATATGTCATCTTCATCCATTTCCTAGCTCTTCTATACCTTCTTGATTCTTCTTTAGTTTTTTCACCAGGGACAAGATTACCATCTTCATCATATGTAGCTTCAGATCTATCTTTTATAACTTTCATCATAGCAGTATAAGTATCTTCAGCTTGACTCATCACTTCATAATTTTCTGCCATAGCTGAAAACTTTAATAGAACCTCATCTAAATTTAAATTTAAATTAGTTGCTTCTGGTCTGCTTTCTATTTTATTTTGTTCTCCTCTTAATACTTTTAATTTTTTATTAATTTTATTTTTTTCTGCAGCAGTAGTTGCTTGAGCATACTCAGTATTAGCAGCATCAATTTGATTTTGTATGTCTATTAATTGTTGTTCTGTTCTTATGGATCCAACATACATTAAAGGAAGTGAGTCTGTTATTATATTACCGTATTCATCTGTAAATGTCTTTTTAAGTTTTATTGTAGGATTAATTAAATTACTAGTACCTCTTTTCATACTAGCCCACATTCTCCCTACTATAGTAGACTTGTTTTTTAAACCTTTCATTTGAACACCCTCCATAACAGGAAGCCTTCCTAACATTCTTATATTATCTGGAAGTTTATTTAATAGTTCACCTTCATACACATCCATCCACATTTGATAAAACTCTAACTGTGCTCTCTCAAGTTCAGTTTTAGGGTCATGAAGCTTTAACCACTGATCACTTCTCATTTCTGTACCATCTGCTGCCCGTTTTCTTATTTCTCTAAATGTTTGTTTAGGTGCACGCATGTGTGATATAACTACACTACCAGTAGGAACACCATCACTATCTGTTATTGCTTTCTCATAATCAAAACTATCGTAATGTTTAGCTATATAATCATTCCAGTTTTTATCACTAACTGAGTTTCTTCTTACCCAATAACCATATTCAGATCCTGATTCTTGAAACCATACCTCATGCTTTTCTCTTGCATCTTTAAATTTTTGAGAGTATCTATGAAATTTACCATCTCTAGGTCCTGCTACACCAGTTCTTTCTGCTTTCATATAATCTCTATAGTCTCTTTTATCTTGAAACAATTGTTTATTATATGCAATATCTTCTGACTTTGCTTTATCTAAATTTTCAGGATCAATTAATCTATATGCTTTATACTTACCTTTTTCATCATAAAGCTTATCTCTAAGTGCTTTTCTTTTTTCGTAGTATTGTTTACCTATTTCTTTTACATATCTTCCTGTAGGTACACCATTCTCATCTGTTTCAATCATCCACATGAAATCCTCATTACCTAATTTCTTTAATTTTAATGATGCTGATTTAATTCTAGGAGCACGTCTAGCAACTCTATCTAATACTATTTGTCTATCTCTCTTCCAGATCTTAGCCATTAAAGCAGAAATAGGATCGTCTGATGTATTCATATCACTAACTGCTTCACTAACAACACCTATATCCTTAGCTGTAGTCATTATCTCATTAAGTTCTTCTTCAGTAAAATCTCTTTGTGATTTACTTTTTACTAATGCTCTAACATAATTACGTATAGAAGCATCAAGAATACCCATTTCGGAACTAAGACCTTCTGGATTTCTAATACCAACTAATTCATTAAGAGCAGTTTGTAGTTTATTTTTAAGTAATAATTGATTCTTACTTAATCCACTTGAGGCATCTAAGTTTATAAGACCCCTGTAGCTTTCAATAAACTTTTGCATTCCTAATATCTTATTAATATATTCAGGTTTTCCATAATTATCTGGATCTGTTGCATAGTCTTTAAATGATTCAAATGCTCTTAATGATTGTCTTATTACATCTGTATATATTTTTTTAACTTTTTCAGGATCTTCATATACTTCAGCAATCATTGCTCTTGTTACAGAAATCTCTTCCATTAATTCTTGTTTACCTTTATCCATTGATATATAGCTCATGGTATTGGTAAAAACTTCTTCTGATGTCATTAAACCTTTATCAAACTTAGAAAGAGCTTTAAACAAAGCATCATAAGTATCATAAGAAAGATCTTCTTCATTTTCAGGTAATGCTTCTTCTTCAGTTAAGAAATCTTCTTTAGCTTCAGGAGCTTGTTCCATTTCTAATATTTCTTCAATAGTAGTTTGTTCTACAGAATCAATATCTAATGGAGCAATGTTTTCTACTTGCATTTTATTTACAGTAGATTTAACAGGTGTTATACCTTCTATAGTATGGGTATTACCTTCTGCATTAACATTTATTACTAAACTGTTTTCTGCTAACTTATATCCCATATTTTCAAGAAGTCTTCTTTGTAATGCAGAACGTGTATCATTAAGTATTTTTGTTGAAACACCTTTTTCAAATAGTTCTGACTCAGTAGATATAATATCTTGAGAATATGCTGTTGAAAAACTACTAAGTCCACTAATAGATAAACTTATTGGTGTAACTACTCCGTTAACATCTACTTTTAATAAATCAATAGTGTCTGCAATACCGTTCTCAGAGTTACCAATAACTACATTAGGAACAAATACACTCCTATCATCATGAAGACCATACCCATGTACAATTGCACTTAGTTGACCCATTAATCTTTTAGCTGCTTGATCATTAAAATAATCAAAACTTAGATCTTCAACTTCTGTTTGAGTAGTTAACCCTGTAAGTAATGTATGAAAATCAGTTCTTATTTTTCTATTAACCGAATCAGTGTTACCCAGTATAATTTCTTCTGTACTTTTAAATTTTATATCTGCATCATCTATGTCTTTATACTTACCATCTTCTAGTGTGATTCTATTTAAACCTAATATATCATGTTCAAATTCATCACTCTTTAGATTATTAAATAAGTTTTCTACTATTGCTACTTGAGTAGGATTAGCGTGTTTTTTTATAGCATCAAGATTACTTTTTGCTTGCGGTGTTAATGAAAACATTACTGTTGGACTAACATTCTTAATTAAGTCAAATCTTAACTGATCAGTATTTAATATTTTTGCAATATCAGATAGAGTGGCTGTAGAGTTAATATACTCAGTTTTTAATGGCAACCCTTGTCCAACATACTTTCTATAGTAATCACCAACTATATCTTTAAACCACTTTAAGAACTCAATAATATTATTATACCAAGCCCTGTTAGGTTTTGATTCATATTCTTTATTAAAATGTCTAACTAAAGCTTGTGTTACCAACTCTAAAGCTCTTACTTTCTCTGAATAACCTCTTTTGTAAGTGTCTTTAATTTGTTGATTTAATACCGGGAATGTTCTTCTAGCTTCTCTATGTAAATTTTTAAATAACTCTTGATTATCTAAAAATAAAGATTCAATAAAGGGATGTAGTACTTCTTCTACTGCAGTATCTTTTGTTATTCTTCCTTTTATAAGTACAGCCTTTCCATCATAATAAAAACTTTTAACTTTCTTGAACTGAAGTTTTGTAGGTCTTGCATCTACAGGTAGTAAGTTCAAAAAATATTCAGCTTGAGCTACACTCATTACTTCTATACTAACACCAGGAAATTTACTTACTAACTCATCTACTAGTTGTAGTATGTTAGTTTCAGTTGCTTGAGGTTGTTTAACAAACTTTTTAAATCCTTCTATATCTTTTTTAGAACCTAATCTATATATATTTTTAGGATTAAGAATAGCATACTGTGTAGATTTATATGCAACTAAATTATCATAGTTAGTAGCAATGTTCCAATTAAATTCATCTACCATACCTTCTACTGTAATACTATCCCGCCCTTGTGCAGTAGCTTCTTTAAATGCTTGCTCCATAGAATTTTGATGAAAAAATACTCCATTTAATTCTATAGCTTTTAAACGTCTTTCAGCAAGAGTGTTTCTAGAAACAACAGCTGTTTCAATATTCCAATATGTTTCTCCTTCTTCTATATGAGTAGGATCAAAAGGTGTTTCAGGGTTTATAGTACTCCAAGCTTCTTGTACATTAGCTACATCGCTTTTTGATACTTCACGTTCTCTTCCCCATGATACTCCTTTAGCTCTGTCTTGTAGATCCTTTAGACCTTCTGTTTTATAATACTCTGTGTCTGCAATAGAGTTAAATATTTTTTCATAACCAGTAAAAGAAGAGTTAATATTTACAAGAACAGGATAAACATTCTTTCCATAAGTAGAAGAAGCATTTTTAGAGTCTGTAAAAAATATTCCATTTTCTTTTTTTGAACCTGCTTTGTTAGATTCAAAAGAATTAATTTCTGAATCTGAACCATGATAAACAATGCTCTTTACTTTACTATTAGGAAACACAGTATCTAAATAAGCAGAATATTCACCTTCAGTTCCTATATTTGATAGTTCTGGAGTTTGTTCAAATATAGATGCTACACCTTTTTTTACTTTAGTAGAAGATGGTTTAACTTTAGACTTCTTATTAGAACTATATGGTGACTCAGCTATAATATCTTGAGGATTAAATAAACTATCGTCAAAAAATACCTCATATGTTTTACCACTTTTGGTTTCTTCAATTCTTATATAATCTTCAAAACCATGATGTAAAAGATAGTTTCGCATTAATAAATAATTATACTTAGCTCTATGCATATTACCATTCATTTCACCGGTTGGTGTATTCTGTACAAAATATCTACCACCAACCTTTGCAATAAGCCCTCTCTTTTTTAAGTTCCCATATAAAGATTTTTCAAAGTTTTGCTTTTCTAATGAAAAATATGCTTTTCTATCTGCTAGTAGATCTTCTACTTCCAGTACTGAAGGTATTAAATCATTTTTAGAAGCAGCTTGGTAATTAGTAATCAAAGCATCAACAATCATTTTGTCTTTATACTTATCTTCTAAAGCTTTATATTCTTTTGTATTTACATTAAAACACGCCATATTATATATTACATTTTAGGTTTTCCATAAATTTGCTAATTGATATATCCACTTTAGCATTAGTTTTATTATAAGCTGCAATTAGATCTTGTGCATTATACATTTTCATAAGATTAGCAGCTCCCATTTTTTGTTCAGGAGTTAGTTTATCCCATTCTTTTTCAAGTTTAGAATCATTATCATTTCCTTTAGCTTGTGAAGAAATTCTATTTTGACTAAAGAAACTACCTGCTTCAATTAATTTAGATGATTCTTGAGTTTGTCTTTCTATTTCACTTTGCACTTTATCCATTACATTCATTCCCTGACCTACCATATCAAACAGATCTCCTCCTGTAATATCTTCTTCTGCTTTTTCTGCAATTTTTTTACTTAAATCAGATCTTTTAGAGAATTCTACAGCAAATTTACCAGCTGATTGTTCTGCAGTTTGATTATCTAAACTTCCTTCTGAAGTTTGTAACCATGCTGCTACAACATCTGTTAATTCATTAGATTGTGCAACTTCATTAGATTGATCAACTATTACAATATTATCTATATCTACATCAGATTTTAAATCATCAAGTGTAATATCAACTTTTTCATTTTCAGTTTCTTCAGTTGCAGTTTCATTACTTTGTGCTTCAGGTGTAACATTATCAACATCAACATTATCAATTGCTTCTTCAGCTGCTTGTTCTGGATCCATAACTGAATTAAGCATATTCTTTTTATCTTCTAGATATTTGTCTATTTCTTTTTTAGCAGGTAGCTTTCCAAGAACTAAACCTATTGCATTTTGAGATAAAGATCCTACTTGTTCTACTTCAACATATTCTGCATAATTTCCAACCGCAATATTGTTTTCATTATCTATCATCTCATAAGGATCTGTAATTGTTTTATTATCAATCCCTTTATAGGAAACAAGCTTATATAGTTTTTTATCCTTTAGTCCTTTTTTTCCTTTACCTATACCCATTTCTATAACATATGGAAACTGTATTAGCGTAAGAGTTTTTGTTTTTGATACAGCTTTCATTGTTTTAAATCCAGATCCTTTTGCAATACTATAAATATTTTTCTGTATTTGATCTGATTTATCACCTTTTTTAACACCTTTAAAAACATCAACAGTAACTGTTTTTTCTACATTATCTCTAATAACAGGATTTTTCTTTAAATTTTTATTTATAACCTCTTGAGTTTTAATACCTGCTTTTGATATAATAGTTTGCTCACCATTCTCTAAGTTGTTATATACCATATCTTTCTGCAAAGATAATAATGTTTTCTTAGTAACCTTATCTATATTAGTGTTTGTAGAAAATCTAAAATCATTTCCTCTCATTAGCTCTGTTCTGATTTCAGTCCCATTTGAATCATAATCAGTTGCAGTATTAATAAATGATGCTCTTATTAACTTTTCTAATAAGATCATTTCATCCTCACTTCCTCTTTTCTTAGAAAGTTTTGTTTCAATAACTTTACCATGAGCTTCATCTATACCATGTTTTTTATACTCTTTGTCTACTTTTTTATCAAACTTACCTTTTCTAAGAACTTGAAATGCATGAATAACAGAACCGTATTCATTAGTCTTATATTTAAACACTCTTTGAGCAAGATTTGATAAGACTTGTGAAGTCTCATCACCTTCTGCAACATCATAATCTACTAATATAGACTTTTCATCTATTACTATTTCTTCTGTGTTATATGAAGATACTTCTCCACCTACTTTTGTACTTTTTAAATCATATCCAGTCTTACTATGAGACATGTAATCTTCAAGAAATTGTGTAGTAAGCTCTTCATAAGGTACTCCAAATAATTTTTTATATTTATTATTATTAATCTTAGGGTCTTTCATTAACAAATGAATATCATTAATAGTATTTATTATATCATCAGTAACAGAAGCTGGTAATGCTGACATAAAAGTATTAGGACCATAACGGAAACCGTCTTTTACTAATAAATAATTTATCATGTGCACTGCATCATGATGAGTATTTGGATCTTGATATAATTCTAAGAAACTATTTTGTATTCTTGATAACTCTGCATCATCAATTCTAGTCCATGTATTTGAATTTATTTGTGATATACCAGAAAAATTATCTTCATTATTAGTTTTTCTTAAAGTTATATACTTGTCTATAAAATGATTATTCTTTTTAGAACTGTTTAAATATTTTGTTACTCTTTCAACTACAGTGTCAACACTTAATGCACCTTGAGGCATAGAAGAGAAAATTTTATTGTCATATATCATCCCATTTTGTAATGAAGCTCCTTGCCATGATTGATATGAATCATTTAAAGTCCTATGTATATAAGATTTAGTATTTAAATAAGCAATAAGATCTATTGATATGTTTCCTAATTTACCAGGTTTAGTATATCTAACTTCAAGATTTTTTATTAGAGTATTATATATTTTTTCAAATGGTTTAGTTCTTTGTAAGAATACTGCAGGTGCAAGGTAATCATAGGATTCTCTAAATAATTTATAATTAGTTGCGTGTATGTTTCTACCTTTTTTAAATATACTTCTAACATCTACAAGTATATCTGTATCTGCTTCAAATTCTTTATTAGTCATTTTTAAACCTAACCCAATAGCAGCATCTTCTTTTCTTTGCATTGCTTCTAAGTCTCTACCTAATCCTTTTTGTAGATTAACAAGTTCTGTCATATTTCTTATTGACTCTGTAATATTGTATGCAATTAAAAACTGATCTATAGCTGCAAAATCAAATTGTAATTCTTCAATAGACCAAGTATCTATCCCAACCATAGTTGCACTGCCAGTTTTATCTAACTTAGGAGTACCATCAGTAATAGCATTAAAATGTTTATTCATTCTTGTTAAAGACTCAAGACTAATTACTGGTGTTCTAGTAATTTTTTCTAATTGTTCTTTTATTTTACTTTTTCTAATTTGTAAAACTGTTTTAATATTACCATCTACTTTTCCATTTTTTATCTGATCAAAAGCAAAAGCAATTGTTGGGTGCTTAACTAAAAGAGTAATTGTTTTTATATCTACACCAAGAGCCAACATAGTTGTTACTGTAGCTAATGAATTTTTAGTAAGACCTAACTTCTTTGCAAGCCTTTCTTTAGCATTATCCGTCATTGCTGTTACTAAAGCAGATACAACAAATTGTTTTCTATATAGATCAGTGCTTTGTTTACCTGTTTTAGGGTCTATAGTATACTCTACACCAAAATCATCATAAGAATAATTATTTCCATTAAGAGATAGACGGTCAAACGTTTCTACACCTTTTCTTTTTTTGGTTCTTAATTTAATACCGTGCTCCTGAAGAATATTTATAAGGATGTTTGGAAGTACTACAGCACCAATAGATCTTGCACCTTCTTTATTATTATCCCAAGCAGTAATTTTACCATTAATATTATTTATATCTATTCCTGTCTCATTAACTTCTTCTGCTAATTCAGGTAATTCTCTTTGTATATATTGCCACGTTCCTTCACCAAATAAATCTGTTGCAGCTTCATCAGTTAAAGGTGTAAGTACAGCTGGCTCAGAAGCAATAGCTTCTATTCTACCAGCTCTAGGGTCAGACATACCTTTGTTTCCAAGCAAAGCAATTTTAGTATCTAAGATAACATTGTCTTGTGCTCCTTTATAAGGTTCTCTCATTATTGTTTGATCACCTATAGTGTATGTATGTTTTTTTCTATAAGCTTTATATTCTTCAAATGATACTGGTTGACCTAACATAGTCATTGCTTCAGATAACCCTTCTGCTCTTTTAAATAGTTTTTTAGATGTTTCTATATTTAAATCTGTGTCTGATGCAAGAAGATCAAACAACTCTGTTTTTATCTTTAGCTCTTTATTTTTTAAATATTCTTTTATAAATTCTTCTTTAGCTTGAGGTGACATATTAGCTGTCTCTTCAGTTATTCCTAGTCTTTCAACGTTTTCTAAAGATTTTTCTCTACGTAAAACTTCTTCAACAGCCATATATAAACTGCTGTTCTTTTTACCATATTCATTTAATGTGTATTTTATATAATCATAATACGCATCTTCCATTCTTTCAGCAGAACCGTATTCTATAAACTCTCCATTTTGTACATAGAAGTCTTTAATATGCATATAAAGTTTATCAATATCAAAATCCGCTCCAGATATTTCTACAAGATCTCTTGAGAATATTGCAGATGAACCATAATAAACAGGTAAGAAATCTACAAGCTTAAGATTAACTGCTGAATGTTTATCTTGTGATGGTATTCTAATACCAAACATTTTAGCAATAGCATCTGGTATATTATCTCCTATGCTTAAAGGGTTTTCTAGTATAGATTTAAAATGAGGAGGCATTACAAATTCAGTATACTTTATACCAGTAGGTTGATCATTAGAATCATACTCCATTACACCGGATCTTAAATGATCTAAATAATATTCATTTCTTTTTAATCCAGAAAAAGTTTCATTGTCTTTATCAGTATACGTTTTAGCTTTTAAATTTGGATCTAGATTTTTTAAACCTTCCCAATCATTAGATCTAATTACTGTCCAACGTATAGGTACTCCGTCTTTATCAACTGCTTCTACTTTTTTAACAACTTTAAATCCTGCATCTGAAACTAATGCTGCTGATATTCCAGGTTGTCTTTCTGCTAATACACCTTTACTAAAGAATGCTAAGAATAATTCTTGGAACTTTTTTACAGTAAGTTGGTTATTTAAATCATATTTTGGTTCACCAAACGCATCCATACCAAAATAATCTAGCATTTGTGATTTTGCTTGTGATGCTTCAAGACCTTTTATTGCATATTTTAAGAATGTTGTGAGGTTAGTAGTCATTCTTTTACCTGCATCTTTAGCTTTTATCAGTTCATCTTGTGAACCAGCCCAAGAGAATACTAAGTTTCTTCTTTTAAAGAATTCATTCTCAACTCTATCTGACATTGTATTATGAAATAAATTAATAACATCAGCAATAGACATTTCTGTTCCTGCTATATTAACTAATTCATCTAACTTCTGTTCACTTGTAATTAAGTTCTTAATTTGACGAGGATCAATAACCTCCACTTTGTTAGAAGGATTAATAAGCTGTAGTCTCATATACTTAGCTCTAAGATCAGTTGTCATATCATTTGTCAAACTTCTATCATCATATGCAGCTTGTGTATCTTGCATATTCATCTTCATCATCTTAGATGCTGTAGCAGGTACAGCTATACTTACAATACCGTTACCTTCATTTTCTTGTTCTTGCTCAAACTTTTCTAACTTAACTCTTAAATTATGTAATTCTGTTCTTCCTTCTCTTGCAACCGATTCACCATTTCTTTTTACAGATGTAAACTCAGGAGTCAAAACAAATGCTGACATCTTTAAGAATACTTGTCCATCAGCATATACAAGTTTTAAAGAGTTCATAATCATATCTTGCTCTTTATAACTAAGTTTATTAAACCCGCCAAAGAAATCATTATCAACCTCTACCATATTACCAGCAACAATCTTTTCTAATATATCATTCTTAGTTTTATTCCATTTACCAAAACCAAACATAAAGTGCTTAAAAGATTTTGTAGTAATATACATTTGACCATCTGTTCTATCACCTTCTTGACCTTCTTTTTGTCTGTCTGATTCTATTATAGTATCAAATTCTTTTTTTATTTTTTCATCATTAAATAATAATTGCTTAATTATATCTGTCTCATGATTAATGCCAATTTCAGAATCACTAATTAAAGAACTAGCATTAGGTCCAGCAGCATTTTGCATCTTAGCTCTTTTAATCTTATCAACAGCATCTTTAAGTGAATATGCTTCATCACCAAGAACTAACTGATTAATACCAATAGTGTTAAGTTGGTCATTTAAAAATATCTGTGCTAGATTATAATCTAAGTTACCCTCTTCCATGTTGTACATAGCCATTAATCTATCAGCTGAATCATTTTGAACAACTTGTATTTTACGGTTATTACCTTCTTGCACTTGACCTAAACCTTCTGAAATTTCAGTAGATATTTCATCCCATGCTCCTGTTTCTTTAAGAGTAATAATAAACTCATTAACATCTTGTATAGCTCTGCTTCTTACAGCATCATCACCATTTAACTCATTCCATAATGTATCAAAGTCAACCATTTCACCGGTTCTTGCTTTTTCAATAGCTTCTTGTAAACCATCAACTACTGATGTATCTACATCCATAGTTTCACCAGTAATAATTTCTATTGCTTGGTTAGTAATTAAATCTTCTTGTGACTCATTAATTTGATCTAACTTATCTTTTAGTACTTGAACTAGTCTGTAGTCTTCAGCGTCCAAGGCTATGTCTATTCTTTCTTGTAATTCTTCTATAGTTTTAACAGTTATTTGTTGAGTGCTAAGACCAACTTGAACTTTAGAATCTTTAGATAAAGGAACAAAAGAAAATATATTTCTTGAAGTTGTAGACTTATCATTTAACCATTGTGCATCTTTAAGTAAGTATGTATAGAATGTTTGATTACCATTTCTAAAAGAATACATTTTTCTATTCTTATCTTTACGGTTAGTGTATTGATCAGCTGTAAGAATTGAACTACCCATTTCTTTCATTAACCTATCTTGTTCTGCATTAGTTATATCACTAAACTTCTTATAACCTTGGTTATACATTACAAACTGCATACCTCCAATGTCAACAATAGAATTCTCTCCAACAGATAAATTAGTTGATACAGAAACTTCACGTGATCTTAATACAGTACTAAGATTACCAGCAATTAATTCTTCAGAAACTACATCTCCTATACTAGGAGCTTCTACATTAACAGCTCTGTTCTTTCTAGCTTTTAATGAGTTTGTTAATTCAGCAACATCATCTATTCTAGTTAAACGTCCTGTATCAGTTCTATTATTATCTTTATCTGTATTTCCTAAATAGATACTTTGTTTAGTTCTAGTTTCAGGATTAGCTTCTCTTTGTGCTCTTTCAAAAGATTGTTTAACTATTGTTTTTCTTTTTTCTACTGCTTCATCAGTTAAAGTTAAACCTTCATCTGACATTTCCACTTGCTTATATATTGCTAACGGTGCAAAATCTCCAGTGTTAGATGCTTCAATAACTCTTATAAATATAGGAGCTAATACAAAAGGTTCATTAGTTTCTTTATCATAGAATACAGGTGACTTGTCAGGTGAAGTTCTATTATAATAATATAAGTATGTATGAATTAAACTTAATGCAAATTCTTTAGGTGTTGATGAACCAAACTGAACACCAGGTTTTTGATTAACATCAAGAGCTTTATTTTCTCTTAATACTCCATTATCACTTATATTTAATATACCGCCAGATTTAAGCCCAGAAATTCTCATAGGGTTTATTAAACCTTTTTCCACTATTGTTTGAAACTTAGAGTCGTTTAAAAGTACATTATCCTTCATAAAAGGACTCTCTAGTATTTTGTTTGCAACATAGTCTGCCCCTTTCATTTCAATAATCTTTTCTAAATGCAGTGTAGGCATTTGATGTGCATATATTAAATTCCCTTTAGGGTCTTTAAATACAGTAGCACCAACAGATTCAGAAAATGGAGCATTATTTATTGATATTTTAATAAGTCTAGATTTTACACCATAGAGTTCATCTGTTTTTTTAGAAGTATCTTCTCCATCTACGTCTTGGTTATCAAGAAATATGTTTTCTCCTCTGTTAATAGACTTTACTAATTCTTCAATGTCTACTTCTTCTATAGCATCATACATACTAAATGTATCAACTAGCATTTTTTGTTCAGGTGTAAAATTAGATTGATCAAGAATATTAGTTAGAACACTATATTCTAAATATAAAGGACTAATATCCATACCAAGATCAACTCTTAAATCTTCTGCTACTGAACTAGATCTTTCAGATAAGTTTGTTTGCTTATCTATTTTAGAAATTGCCATTAATTGAGTTAGACTATTTAATGTTAATTTTGCATTTGTATGTTCTTCAGAATCAAGTACCTTAACTAAATTATACTTTTTATTAAATGAACTAGCCCATTCAGATAGTGTATGATGCGCATCATCTTTAGTAGTAGCAGAGTATAAATTTACTACACCACTACTATCTTTTTGCCAAAATATGTTATCTACTCTAAAGTTCATAAAACCATTTATAAACTGTTGGTATAATTCAGAATCTTTTATCTCAGGTAATGTGTAATTATCATCAAACAATACTGCTGTTTTACCTGCATCATCCATAGCTTTATCAAACAGTCCAATATCTTTAAAGAAATTATCAATAAAGGCTTTACTGTGTGGGTTTTTTCTAGAATATAACCATGCTTTTTTAATTATCTCTATTTCATTTACTTCATTAGCAACTGCTTTTAGTATACCGTTATATACTCTATGTGCATCAACACCAATGTTTAAAGGTTCAGTTTCAGCATCATCAAAATATCTATTACCGTATGTATCTGCTTCATTTAATGTGGTTAGACCAATATATGTTCTAAGGTCTGGACTTAACATTGATGAAAAACCTCCTATTTCATCACTAGATTTACCCCATTCATTTATAGATCTTACACCATCAGCTTCTAATTCTGCAATATCTTCTTCTTCAAGATTTATCTTTTCAGCAATATCAGCAAGCCTTTCATTTACCATGTCTTTAATATCTTCAACTTGATCTAACATTGAATCATACATGTTCCTTACATGAGGAAGTGTATCTACTTGCCATTCCTCACTTTTTTCCATATAGAAATCTCTATTTGGATTATACATTTCAATTGCTAAGAAAACCGCCTTTTCTAACTCTTCATTTTTATTAAAAGCTTCTTTATGATTTCTTTTTCTTTTAAGGTATAGGTTTGTTATACCAGAAACAATAGTATGTTGCTGATCTGCAGGCATTACATTGTTTATTCTTTTTTCTATAAACTTTCCTTTTTGTGTTTTACTTTCATAACGAATATCTAATGTACCTAATCTAATTGACTTTTTGTATGCTACAGATGGAACTCCTTCTGCAGCCGCTATAGTAAACTTATTAGTTTGAACACCTGCTCTTTTGTATTTACCACCATCAATATCTTTAAATAATGAATTTAATTGACTTCCTTTATCTGCTTTAAATTGTCCTAATACTGCTTTGATAAAGTCTATAATCATTTGGAAGAAGCCTTTAACTTCAGAACTTGTCTTAGTAGCAGCAGGGTTCATCTTAAATTCTTCAAATCTATCTGCTAAATACTCTTCATATAATACATCAGATAATTCTTTAACTGACATTTCTGCGTATCCAACATGCATAGATCTTAAGAAATCTAATGCTTCTGCCTCAGACTTAACAAAAACTCCAGGTTCAATTTCATATCCTTTTTCCTTTCTGTATAATGCCCTAAGTTCTTTCTTTGCTATTCCTAAATATTTAACAATCTCTTCTTCAGTAAGTAGCATTCTAAATACACTATGAAATGCTTCGTGATATTTAAATGGAGCCATAGGGGAAGTATTAATAACACCTCTTAATCCTTCTATACCGTTTGAGATTTTAGCCATTGATAAAGTAAAATCTCCAACTGTAATAAACTCATCTTTCATATCCTCCCTTAACTTACTTATAAGATTTAACTCATATACACTGGTAAGTCTAGATTCTCCTAATGATATGAGATTTTCAGGTAAATTTGCTTTTAGCCAATCTGTGAATGTATTTATATCCTCAATATCATTACCATCAAAATTTCTTGTAATCTTACGTATTTTAAAACTATCTTCAAATGCTTTTTTAACAGCAGCTTTTAACTCTTGTATTTTAGGATCAGTTATGACAATTTGTTGTAGCTGTCTATTTATTGCAATTTTACCATCATTAGTTTCTTCATTATATAATGTAGAATCACTTGCAATTAATTCAGCTCTTTTTTCAGTTCTTAACTTTATTGTATAATCCTTAAGCTCTCTCTCTAGTCTTGAATGTTCAGCAAGTGCTTTTTGATTTTCAGCCTCTTTAGGTGTATCAGCAGGTACAGTAGTTTGTTCTAAAACTTCTATTCTAAGTTCAGCAATTCTATCTCTATGTACAGCTTGAACCGCTTTTTCAAATTCATCAAGATTTTCTCCTATATTTAATTTAACAGCAATTAACTTTAATTGGTCATTAGAAATATTTTCATAATCTGCTACTGCAGCATCCTGTCTTTGTTCTGGTGTTAATTCTTCAACTACTTCATTATCTTTTTCTCTTTCTCTTTCTGATCTTTCTTTTTCTTTAACAGCATCAGACTTTCTAATTATAGGTGTTGTTAATCTAGATATATTACTTCCTTCTAAGTTTAATGTTATGTAAAAACCTTTTTTGACTTCTGATGTTAGGTTTGTTCTTGCAAGAGATAGTACATTAAAATCCATATTCTTTCTATTAATAGGATATTTAAATGAATTTTTAGTAGGTTGAAAAGCTTTAAAATTTTCGTCAGTTAATGCAGCAATCATATCTTCTGCATTATTCCATTCTTGTACTGCTTCAAAATCTAAAACTGATTTTAATCTATGATTTGCTGCTTTATCAGATACATTAAAGTTTCTAATTGAAACATTTAAACCTCCTATACTGTTTACGTTAAGTGTAACAAATATACCAGGACCAGCAGCTATAAACATACCAGGTAAATCAAATTGTGAATCAGCAGGTGATCCATCCATCAATTCTTTATTCCATTTATCGTTGTAAGTAATATCTTCAAAATGATTATCATGAGTATCTTTAGACCTTTCTTGTAGAACGTTTATAAAATTATCAACATCATCAAGACTCATTGTATCTGGAGTAAGTGTAACAATAGCATGTTTACCATTATCTAACTTTACAAGAGCATTATATTTACCTTTTAGGTTAGGACTCTTAGATTCTAATTTACTATAGATAGATATAACCTCTTGATACAATTTTTTACCTGCTGGTTTAGTTGTATCAATATTATTTACCGGATTACCTTTTACTTTAGAATAAACCCACTTACCATCTTTGTTTTTGTATTTTGAAGGGTAGTCTCTATTATAGTCCATAATAAAGTATGGAGGCTGACCATCTACTGTAATATCTGAATAATCCGCTCCTTCTACATCTGTAACTACATATTTATAATCTAATTCACCAAACGTAGCTCCTTGTTCTCCTTTACCAGTTAACCTAGTTAATGCTCCTTCTGATAACGTAACTCCAATATCTTCAAGATCTGCTATATCAATAATAACCTCTTCTTGGCCTGATTCATTTAATGTTTTTTGTAAAAATTCTTCTATAGCGTATGCTTGAACATAATTGTTTTTAATTTTGTCAACTATATTATCTATGTTATCACTTTTATATGTTCTAAATAAATCATATGCTTGTTGATTAGTTATTTGAAGTGGGTCAATAGTATTACCATTACCATCTAACAATACTGCTGAACTTGAACCTTGAAAAAATCCTACAGTTTCAGCAACTAAATTACCCTCGTCATTTACTTGTTCTGATATTATCTCAACATAAAGCTTTTGTTTTTGAATTCTTATACTAGGATTTTTAGGATCTTCTCCAAATTGAAACTGCTGAAGCTTATTTACATTAGTTTGTCTATCATCCCATTTAGGACCTCTTCTTATTTTTAGTTTTAATGCTCCCTGCTTTTCAGGACTTAACTCTCTTAGTAACTTTTGAAGTCTATCATTTGCTTCTTTTATTCTTTTTTCTTTATTTTTTATAGCAAAATCATATTTTGGAATAATTGAAAGAGGTTCTCTAGTTAGTATCTTAGATATTTGTACATCATCTTCTATAATTTCATTTTCAACTAGTGTGTAATTATTAAGAAAATCCTCTGCTTCAACTTTTATTTGATCTTTTTTCTTTTTACTACTTGGATCATACGCAGGTCTTAAGTATACTTCATTACCTTTAGTAAGTTTGTTTCCGTGAACCATAAACTTATCACCTGTTTCTTTATTTTGTACAATATCACCTTTCTTTAAAGATACTTCTTCATTAAGTTTATATCCTTCTTCTTTTTTATCTTGTCTTACTTTTTGATTTCTAGAATTAGTTGCATCTTCTACTGAACCATATACATCATCATTAATAGGATCACCATTGTTATCTACAATTCTATACATTTGTACGTCACCTTCTTCTTTTGGGATAGTAGTTTGTTGAATATTTAAACCAGAAGAATGACCTTTTCCTTTTTTATCTACAACCTTTTTTCTTTGTGTATTTTTTTTAGCATTATACTTTTTAGGAACTTTCTTTGTAGACGTACCTGTTATTTGTTCAACCGTTGTATCAGTTAGTTTTAATATACTTTGAACATTGTCAGTATCTTCATTAGCTATCAACCATTCCTTAAAATCTGCTTTTTCTCCCTGAATAAATGCCGGGTCATATAGTTCTTTATATAATTTATTTATTGCCACAGCTGTCCTTAAGGCACGTTTAGCAGCAGAACTTTCTCTCCAGTCTCTATATGACATTGGAGTTCCTTTTGCATTTTTTTGATACTTTCTATATTCTTTAGCTAAGTGTTGCTTACCTAATGATACACCAGATTCAAAATCTATATTATCATCAACAATTTCTCCTGTTTCGTCATCTACTTTAGGTGTAAAGTTATCATCATAGTTATATTCATCATTTCTTACATCATCAAAGTCTTCTTGTTCTTCTACATCAAAAGACTCACTTTCTTTTTTACGTGCTGTATTTTCATAAACACCTATTATGTTTTCTATTTTATCAGCAAGCGCTTTATTTTTTGGATCAGTAAATATAATTTCACCTTTTTTATTAAAGAATGTGTGTGGCATAGGTCCTTCACCTTTTAACCATTGTTCAACCTCAAACATATCCGGGTATACTTCAAGTTTAGATAAAGCATTTAAGACATTATTTTTTTCAGTTTGATCAACATACTTTTCTATTCTTTCTCTAACTCCTCTTTTGTTTTCTTCAAAAGCTTGTTTAAACGTAACTGTAAATTTATCAACCATGTCATTCAACTTACCAGGAGACATTATATACTGTATAGCTTTATTATAGTCTTCAGCTCTTCCTTTTAGAAATTTATAGTCTACAATTTTAAGAAGTGTTTCATCTATCTTATCAGAATTAATAAACTCATCATTAGTATTTGCTACGGATTGTAAGAATTTTACAAAAGGATCCTTTAAGCTCTTTATATTTTCTTCATTAAACATTCCAAAAGGTTGACCTGGTAAACCTTTAAGTTTTGGAATATTAACCTGCTGATCACTTAATACTCTTTCTCTAAGCTCAATAATTATTTTTGCTTGAATAGATTGTTCTTTTTTTCTTTCAGCTTCTTCTTCTGGTGTTTCTCCTTCTTTAGGTACAAATACTGGAGCCGCTTTCTCAACATTTTTTGGATCTGTTAGTACTCCAAAATAAGTTTGTAATAAAGCTAACCTATCTATTTTATTTTTATTTATATCTTTTTGATCTTGTGTTGTTTCTCCCTCAGTTTCTCCAAAAATTTTTATATTTGTTTTTAAAAGATTAATCTCATTTACAAGATCATTCATACTAGTTAGTACATCTAAATCAGATCTTGATAAATTAGCAACAACAGGATCTGCTGCCATGTCTTTATACATTTGATTTGATCTTTCTAAAGCTCTTTTAAATGTATCTCTTGTATATAACGCAAGCATTTTTGAATGATTAAATGCTGCTTGTTTAATTACTTCTTCATTCCACTCTCTAGATTTTACTTCAAAATCAGAAGGATTATATGGGTTTATTATTTCGTCATTAAGTTGTTTAAATGACTTCTCTAAACTATCTAGATTAGTCATCATACTATTTATACGTTCTCTAGTTTTACCACTTTTAACTTCTTCTGCTGTAGCATTTGGAAATGCCTCAGCTAATCCTTGGTCATCTAGTTTAAGAAAGTCTTCTAGTTGAGAACGAAACTCATAAGCTTTACCAGAACTTAATACTGTGTGTAAATGTTGAAATAATCCTTTATCTTTTGCATCCATAAAATTTAATACAGACCCTGCAAGAGATGCATCAAACATTTCCTCATTAGCCATTTTTTGAGCTACGGCATTAATCTTTTCTGGAGAAAAATATTCTTCAGGATTTTCATATACTTCATTAAGTACTTTTACAGTTTCATTAATATAATCATCACGTTCTTTTTCATATTTTGCATATGCTTTTGGGTCCATGTATTTTTCATACATCTGTGGTGCCCATTCAAAAACAGCTTTTTGTGGTCCTTGTACTAACCCACCCATTAAAAATCCTGACATGAATACCTCAAAACCTTGCCCAGACATCTGAGACCCTAATCCTGCTTTTATAGATGCAAGTTGTGCATCAAGACCCGCCATTCCTGGATCCTTATAGATATTACCATAATAATCTTTTGCACCTACAGCAATTGCTTCTTGAAATATTTCCTGAAAACCCTCAACCGAATTAGGTAATGTATATCTTAATAACTCACCACCAAATACTGAGAGATTACCATTCAGACCTCTTTGTTTAACTCTACCCCATCTTGATGTACCTCCGTCATAAAATTTTGAAGTACCTTTTTTACCCATTTGTTTACCAGTGCTTTCTAATATCTGACTAGATGCACTTTTCTTAGTAGCATTAAGTACTTTATTAATTCCTCTAAATCCTCTTAATGCCCCATCAAATACAATCATGTTTGATGCAAATATTATAGGGAAGTTCCACATTAAAGTAGTAAATGCTGCTTTATCAGACTCCTCTACTATTTTTGCTATTTCATCTGCTGATGGGTTGTCACCATTATTATTTGCTTTATAGTCAGCATAGTGTTCAGCAATAAAATCATTCTTAACCATTCCTGCTTCAAGCTTACTTTCAGCAACAGCAAGGTTAACCATTCTCATATCTCTATAAAATCCTCCTGCTGTTTTTGCAACTTTGGCAGCAGTACTAAGAGCCTTTGCTGTATTTTCAGCTGTTTTCCAACTCTTAATTGCTTTATATGTATTAGGTGTAAGTTTATCTGCTGTCCATAAACCAGCGTTTAACCAAAAAGATTTTGCGTTATCTACATTCTTTACTGTTTTTAATAAAGCTTCTGATACATTTTCTGCGTCTTTAATCTTATCTCCAACTCTACCTAATCTAGCAATGTTATATGCAGTTCTACTTGCTACAATTGGAGTAGCACCACCAACAGTTCCAGCTTCAAGAAAAGCTAATGCAACTTCTTCCACAGCAATGTTGGCTAATATACCTACTGTATAACCAGCGTTTAGCGCTAAATTAGTTGCAAAACCACCAACACCTCCTCTAGTAGTATTTCCTATTCTCATTGCCTCAGCAAAACTATCAGCACCTTCTACATCTGCACTAAGATAGTTTCCTTGCATTGCATCACCAAGAGCATCATATGTACTCATAAAACCAGTACCAAATACTTTACCCCATTGTCCCCACATTCTTTGATTATCATCCCACCATGTAGAATTTTCGTTATAATACTCCTCATTATTTCTATAAGGATGAAAACCTAACTTATCAAAATTAGGGTGATTATAAAATCTATCAAAATTACTTGATTTAAACCCAAAAGTTTGAACATTGTTTGGACTAAGTTTATCACTAGTAGTAGATGGTTGTGAATATACTTGGTTCATTAACCTATCTATATCAGACTCAGAATTTTGAGTTTCTAAACTTTGAAACTTTTCTTGTGGAGATAAGTAAGTTGGACTATACCCTGTATTTATATAACTACTTGCAGCATCCATATTAGGAGTCCATCCTGGGTTTACTTGTGCAGCTAAAAAACTCATGTCTTGATCACCAAATAAAGCTTGATCAACATCAAAGTCTTGTGACAATTCTACGTCTTGTTGTGGTGAATCTGTTATACCAGCAAATAAATTAGCGTTAGGTGCTAATGGATCAACAGTTTCCTGTGGTACATTATTTGGAACAATGTTTTTTTCTTGTAGATTTTCCTCTGCCATAGTTTGGTTTATTTCAGGTTTTTATCTTGTGTAATTCTATTCTTATTAGCTAAATTTTCTAGATGTTCTCTTTGAGTTCTAAACATCTCATCTATTTTTGCTTCACCTGGTGGAAGTGCTCTAACTTCACCAGCAACTTCTCTATAGTTCCATTCTTTATTTTCATCTTGGATCCATGTTCCTTGTGTCATTTGAGTATATATTGTATTACCATCACTACCTGTCCAAGCTCTAATATTACCACCTTGAGGTACAATATGACTATATTCTCCGTTATCTCTTATTATTCTTCTTGTACTAGATACATCCATATTTATTATGTCAAGAGGATTATGCACCATGCCTTTATCTACATATATTGTAATGGTATTCTTATCATCAGCAAATGCTTTAGAAAGTACATTGTTATCTACAGTAGCAGAGCTTCTTAGTTTTTTTATATAATCTTGATCTAACTGAAGTGTCCAACCAGATTTACCACCTAAGTTTTCATTATATGTAATAGATATGTTTGGCATGTTAGTAGCAGATGCTGGTTGTCTAAGATCTGTTCTTATTTGTGCTAATATTTGATCCATGCCTTCAGACCATTCCATATCTGTTAATCCTCCTTTTTCAATATGCATTGATGGATCTCCTAGTTTAACAACAACATTTGATTTATCTAATCTGTTAACTGCATTTAAAGCTATTGTTAATTGACCTGCTACTTCTGGACTAGCATTTCCGTGTATATATTTACCATTAAAATTATCAGTCATTGCAATGCTTCCATCATTTATCTGATCTTTTAGCATAAATTCATTTCTTGCACTAAATGTTGGGAAACCACTACCTGCAACAGAACTAGTCATTCCAGTATTCATTGCATCATAAACAGTATTATATAATTCTTCAGAACGCCTATTTAATCCACTTACAGGATTATCACTCTGAAGAACCATTTTTGTATCTGCTTTAAACAGCCTTGTATCAATATCCATTTGTCTTAAAACCGCAGCATCCCAATTTTCTTGAGTTTCACCACTAGGTTTAGGTCTATCACTAGGGGCAGCACTATAAAAATATCGAACTAAGTCCATATAGTTAGCACCATCAAACTGATCAGATACTTCTTTTGGAAATAGCTTTAAAAGATAATCTCTATGATATATTCGGGCTCCATGCCCAGGTGTTCTAATATCCATCCCCATCCTTGTATATTGCCCATTTTGTCCTTCTGGGCTAGCTAATAGTTCTGCTACAAATTCATTTTGTGTTTTTAATTCTTTTGGTAAATTTAAATTAGCCACTCTTTGTTTAAATGAAGCTACATTTTGTTTTTTAAATTCAGCCAAAGAAAGTAATCTTTCTTTACCTTCTTCTCCAGTTATCATACCTCCGCTACGCTCCAACTCAGCTTTTAAGTCAGGGTTTGTTTCAAGTATCATATTATAAGCAACGTTATATGTTTTATTTCCCTTTTCATTTATAGTTAATACATCAGCTTTACCACTTGTTATTTGACTTTCTATCTGAGATATTTGTGTATTTAAATCATTAAACTCAGCTGTACTTAACATAGGTTCAATTGCTCCTTTTTTACCTAAACTAATTTGATGATGGTATTTTTGTAATATTGCTTTAAAATGATTCTCAAGATCATCCTGAGTTCTACCTGGTCCGTTAATTAAATACTCTTTAGCTTCTTGCCAAAGTAAAAACTTTTTCTCCCACTTACCTTCCTTTAATGTTGGATTATCATCTTTAGCATAACCAGAACCATCAGAATACATAAATACTTCAACTTCAATACCTGTTGGATCTACGTCATAATCAGCACTACTCCAAATATTAGCTAATTTAGTATGCATTGCTTCAACAGCAGCAAACATTGGTTCATTAACACTCTGTTTCTGCTTGTTGTGCATGTACATCCTATTATCTCCTATTAGATCACCTTCATTTTGATATGTACTAAGGTTTAATTCTGCATCAGGCATTCCAGGTTCCATACCAGGACCATCAAGATTAAGACCTCCTCCACCTTCCAAGTCGTTTTTATAATCAGCTAATTTTTTCTCATTATCATATTTTTCCTGTATCTCAAGCATTCTATACTCATGATCTAACTTTTTGTCTACTAAAGGATTAATTTTTCTATCTGTAACTTTCATTGTAGTAGTAGCATACTCATTAGCAGCAGATAATACATCTTTATTAATAGAGTAATTCATATATGCTTGATAAGCAATGTTTCTCATTTCTGCAAGATCTTTATATTCTCTAGATATATCTAAAATAGTTTTATTATCTTTTTGTATACCCTTATCTATTGCTGTAATTGCACCAAGAGTTTTTAAATAATCTTGCTTTGCTTTAGTGTTTGCTCTTGGGTATTTCTCTAAGTACTTTTCCCAACTATTTTTTGTTTGTGTTAATTTTTCTTTTTGGCTTGTTTCAGTTTTTATTTCATCCTCTATGCCAGTTTTACTTTGATTAATTATTTGATTTAAAATATATTTTTCAGCATTTTCTTTACTACCATACTTTGCAATATTATTTTCATTTTCATAAAACTTTCTTGCTTTTACATATGCTGCTGTAGCATAACCTCTTGAGATAAGAGGATCATCCAGTATAGTTTTAGCAATAATATTAGCAGCAGGATTATATGTTCCCATTACTCCTGTTTCTTTATCTACTACACCTGTAGGTCTATTAGTAATAACAGAGCCATTTGTCATTGTTGTCATCCAAACGCCTTTCTCATCAAATACAACATCAGTCATTTCTAACTTCTTACCTTTACCTTCATAGTTCATTAGGTATTCAATACCTCTTTCAATTAAATCAGGGTCTTCAACATACTCAGGTAATCTTTCTGACATAGATTCTTCTAAAGATCCTGCTTTAAAATCTTGCATAGAAAAGTTTAATCTATCTACACCATCTTGCCAATACTTATCTCTTTCTTTTGCATCAGAACTTTTTCTAAAACTTTCAGCTTTTTGTGTTTCATTATTAAAACGTTTAGTAAAAACTATATCTCTTACTACTGTTTTATCTTCAAAAAATGGTTTAAATAATGCTCTAGCAGCATCAGCATTCTGTTGTAAAGAAAAGTCTGTGCCTGTAAGTTGTTGAATTTTAGGAACAAGTAGGTTTGCATACTCATCTCTTTTATGGATATTATCTGTATGAGATAGATCAGCATGGACAACTTTACCATATAAGTCATTTAAATTCTTATAGTTAGTATTATATCTGTCTTGTCTTCTACCTAATGTATCTGCTAAAAACTTAAAGTCTGGTGTATATGCTTTAGTTTTAGCTATGTAGTCATTACTATTTGGAAGGTATGTTGCCATATTACAAAATTACTATATTTTTTTAACTTTTATTCATTTATAGACTAAATTTTTAAAGTTTACTAAACTCCAAATATCCAATCTCTTAGAGCTTTCTTACTTCTTGCTAGCTCTTGTTTTCTATTACAGGAAGTACAACCTACTTCATTACCGTATTTTACCTCCTCTGTATCATTAGATTCATCCTTATGCATATTAGAACGTGTCGGTGTAGAAGATGCTGTAGCTTGTCCCTTATACATTTCAATACATTTAAGCATCTCAGTTGAACCAGGTACATAGTTCATACCTTTACATTTTTCTTCTATACTTTCAAATGTCATTTGTTCTGAAGGCTGATTAGCATGAAGATCATTAGGATTATAATATGTGTTCATATGGTTCTGAGCATCATAATAGAAATTAGGATTCTCATTATTCAATGCATATAATTTATCAGCATGATCCATTCTATCTACTTGAACATCTACAATATTTGCGTTATCTGCAGCCATTGTATTATCAAAATTATTTAATGCTGTTGCTACTCTTGTATTATATTCATCTCTATTAGCTGAATTTGTAGTCATTGCATTATTTAATATTTGAGACTTTCTTGCTTCACTGTTATCAAAGATCTTAATGTTTGTATTTGCTACATCAGAGATACCTTTGTTCATCTTATCACTAATCTGTCCCATATAGAATGAAGCATTTGCAGGATCAGCTTTTGCTAACTGTTGTGCCATAGCTAAGTTAGCTTGTATCATAGCTTGAGGATCTTGATATGCAACATCAGGAAGAACAGGATCTACATTCTGTCTAGTAGGCATATATAAATTTCTATCCCACTTCTGACCAATGGCATTCTGTAGTCTAAGATCATCCTGCGGGAATGTCATATAAGGAGGAGTCCCTGTATCTTCCGGAGTTTCAGGTTTTGTTTTACAACTACAAGTCTCTAGATCAAATTCCTGCCCATTCTTTAAACATTCAGCAGCTATTCTTTTTTGTTCAGCTTCATCACATTTTATATCTGTAATAATTTCTTCTTCATATACTTCATTAGTAGCAGAACTATATTGACCAGCAGATGCCATTCCTATTATACCATCAATATCTGACATTGGTAATCCAGTTCTTTCATCTATATGAGATCCACCTTCGTGTTGTTCACCGCTTAGATCTAAAGTAATATTACCAAAAAATGCATCTGCTTGATCTAAATCTGTTTCTGTACCTTTTAAATCTTGCATTGCTGTAAACATTCCTTGGAACATTTTAGCATTTTCTGTATAGGCATCACCTTCACAATCACCCCAACCAAACTCTTTACATATATCTTTATATCCTCCTCCTTTGAAATCAATTGGGTTATAACCTGCATGTTTAGCTTGGAGAAGTTTATCATTCATATCCATATATGCTGAAAACAACTCATCGTCTGATTTACCTGATACTGGTTGATTCTTTACTATTCTTTTTAAATCTTTAACAGTAAGATTACCAAGACTCTTATTATCTCTAATAGCTTTTTTTATTACATCTATACCACCCGCATTTGCAGTAACATCTTCCCATTGTTTTATAATAGCTTTATAACCGTTTATCCATTCAGTTCTAACTTCTGCAAAGTCCTCACCCATAACATGATTATGGAATTCCGTGTGTGCAGCTCTACCTGCTTCTCTACCTTTGTATTTATCTGAATCATGAGCATTTTCATGATTACAATCATCACCTGTACAAATAGGTCCACCTACTTCCATTCTTGGTAATTCCATGCCTTGTCTAGCCATCATCATACCTGCACCTTGCATAGCAGGATTAGAACCAGTATACATTGAAGGATCTGCAATCTGCACATTTGGCATAGATTGATCTAAATCCATTGTTGAACCTGCTAATATATCTTTTCTTTGAACACTTCTCATTTGAAGCTCAATGTCTTTCATTTGTTCTTGAATATTATTTATCTGCTTTTCAAATTCCTCTTGTGTTTTCTTTTCTTTAAACATATGAGGATTTGCTTGATGATACTTTATAGCTGCACTATGCTCTTGTTGTATCATTTCTAATTGTGAACCAAGAGATCTATACATAGGGTTATTTGTATATGCTGGAGCTAATGGATCTAACTCAATTTCATTTGATCTACCCATAGATATACCTGCATTATCTTGTCCCCCATAAACAAATCTTTTTAAATCACCTCCTAACCTCATCTGTGGCATATTACCATAAGGTGCATTTGGCATGTTTTCATGACCTGGCATTATTGCTGTATCATTTCCAGAAGCTTTCATTTTATCAAGAACTTTAGTCTTATAGCTCTCATACATAAATCTAACTTCTTTAATATCTTTTAGTCTATATGCAAATCTCCATTCATCATATTCACATAACTGATTCTTACATTTTGTAGCTAAATCAAATTCAATTTCCGTTTCTTTTTGTGTACCTTGTTCTACTGCTTCACCTGCGGTTTCCATAGTTGGTTGTACAGGCACTTCTCCTTGAGTTTGATAAGGCATTAAGTCTCCACCATACTTCATGCCAGGACCTTTATAATTTTTATTTGTATCAGCCGAATGTTTCATTGTTGCACTAGGTGGAGGATTCCCATATGCTGGACACGGTGGATAATCATCTTCTGCAGAATTATCTTGTGAAGTATTTTCAATTGGAGCAACACTATAAGTAGATTGTTTAAATCCTCCAAATAATAATTTATCTAACTTTGTTGTATTTTGTGACATAGCACCACCAACTGCCATTTGAGGTGGGGGAACCATCATACCTTGTGCTTGCATATCAGTAGGAGGTTGTGGTGGCATCATTCCCTGTGGAGGCATCATTCCTTGTGGAGGCATTCCTTGAGTCATACCTTGTTGCGGTTGTTGCTCTGGATTCTTTTCAGCATTAATCTGATCTATCTTTTGTTGAAATTGTTGAGGGTCTACACCTTTAGCCATTAAATATGGAAAAGCAGCTAATGGTAAACCATTTTCAAAATCTTTTTTAGATTCTTGAATAAATGCTATCTGAGATAACATTATCTTATTTTTATTAATCATCTGTTCTGCAGTTTCTACTGCAATCTTATCAGATGTTTCATCTTCTAATGTTTCTATATACTTATTTAAAGGAAATTTCTTAGCAGCCTTAGCAGGAGTAATTCTTTTCTTTTGTTCAATTCCTAAAGATTTCATTTCATCTTTAGTTAAAAGCATTCCTCTTGTGTCAGAGTAAATAAAACTTTGATCAGGTAAACTTAAAGGTGTACCTCCTTCAGAATGTCTTTTACCTCCTATATTATATAATTCAAATACTCCATCACCTGACGTATCAGTTAATGCTACTTCACCTTTTTCTGCTTCTAAATTAGCAGCTTCTCTATCAACAGGTTTTAACGTATTACTTGATGTAGCACCACCTGCAGCATATGTTTTTATAACTTTACCGTCCCTTACAGTAAAACCTTTAGGTAATGAATTTTTATTTATTTTTATTTTTGCCATAATTATATGATTTCTATATCAGCACCTGCTTTTATTAGTTCTTGTAGTAATTCATAATCTACTTCTACCTCAGTTCCATACTTTACTACCTTATTTATTTCAGGTTTTTTTTCTGCTATTTGTACTGGTGGTATATCTGGTGTAACTGTAGAATCAGCTGCATAGTTCACTGCATCATTTGCTAATGATGTAACACCAGCAGCTTGTCCTGCAACAGGTATCATTGATGCTGCATTAAGAGCTAGACTTGTACCATATTTCTTAGTAGCTTCTGTATCTCCAGTTATTGCTGCATGTCCCGTTCTACCTGCAGAAATAGCAGTATTAATTGCATCAGGAATAATACCAACAGCTGGTGTTAATCCTGCTGCTGATAATGTTGTTTGTGAATAATCTAATGCTTTATTAATAGGAGTTTTAAAATCAGTTTCATCATATGTCTTTTTTGCAGAGTCATATAAGTTTGATGCACCTTCTTTTACACTATCCCACCATCCGTCTTTTGCCATTGGTAGTTGACCACCGTAAGCCATCTTAGCCATTACTTGTTTTTGATATGCAATAACTTCAGGACTATAACCTATTTCTACGTTATAAGGATTAGATCCTGTAAACTCAGCTAATGCTGCATAGTTAACATTATCTACAACTGGTTGAGCCATTTGCTGTTGAGCCATTTGTTGTGGATTACCACCTTGTTGTACTATTAATGGAGCCTTCATATTATTACCAGAATAGATTTCATCTACTTTGTCATTAGTAAAACTATCTCCACTATTAACATCATGTATACCTTGTGAAGATTCTTGTACCATAAACTGAGATTCAGCATCAGTATTTTCTGTTTCAGCTTTTGTTTGAGCAGCATCATTTTGCCAGCCTTCTAAAACAGCATTACCAAAGTCAGCCCATTTAGTTACAGTGTTTGAAATATCACCATATGTATTTATAGCTCTATCTGCTATACCTGTTTTAGTATATGCTTTTGCTCTATTTGCAAGATTACCATATTTTGACTCAACTACTCCTGATTTTTTTACAGTAGTCTCATCTAATTCATTCATTTCTTCTTCAGTCAGGTTTGCTTCTTCTTCTACAACTTCTGTTGCTGCGTCATTAGCATCTTCATTTGTTTCATCTACAGGGACCTCTACTGCTTTCTCATTAACATCATCCGGAGCCTCTAAATCAGTTTCATTTCCTTCTTGATAGAAGGGCAGTGCACCTCCATTTCTGTAAAAGTTTAATTTATTTGCACGTTCTTGATCATCTTGATTTAATAGTTTATGTAACCATTCTCTATTAAGTTGGAGTCTTCCTGCTGGACCTAGATTACTTTGATGATTTTTATCTTGACCTATAAGATTTCTGTACATCCAACTATCAGCTAGATCATTTTCAAGTTGTGTACTATCTCTAGTTATTGCATTCTGTAAATCTACAGCAGTATGATTTCCTTTATATGGAACAACAGATGTTCTTGGAAAGTCAGGAGTATATTCTAAAAATTTATGCACTTTTTCACCTTGAGTTTGATATTTATCAAGGTCTTTCTGGCCACCGTATACAAACATTTCTAATCCCATTTTACCTTCTTTATTATTTTCTTTTCTTATTCTATTCTTTTTCTGTTGAGATGATTCCGGAGTTTTAATAATTTTTGTAGCACCATTAGTATATTTAATTGTAACAGTACCATCACCATTATCAACTCTACTTTCTTCTATTAAGCCGCTAGGATTATCATTTCCATCGTCATTATTATCATCATTACTATTATCTTCTTCTCTCTTTTCTTTCTTTATTTGTTCTGATGATTTCTTTATGACTTTCTTATTGTCAGTATAATCATTTTCTGGATCATACTTTTCAATTTCAAGACTAGTCATGTTACCTTCAAGATCTATAACATTAGGATCTGCTTCAGGACCTGTTCTTACTATACTTGTTACATCAGCATCTGGATTAACTAATACATCAGTTGTACTATAATCTTTAGTATTATCTCTTGCTTTATCATATTCTGTTTTATCATTTTCCGGATCAAAAGCTCTAGTTTTAGTTACTGTTTTAGTTATTGTTTTCTGATTTGTTTCACTTTCTTCTTCATCAGGATTAAAATCTGGATTGTCTTCTGTAACTTCTTCTTCATATTCTACATCATCATATGTTATATCTCCTGTAGTACGGTCCATTGATTGTCTAGAAGCAACATCATTAGTATTTAAATGCCCTTCTTTATCATATTCATTTACAAGAGTTTGTCTATAATCTTGAAAATCATCAAATCTTCTAGAACTGTGCATTCCTTGTGTACCTATAATATCAGACAGTTTTGTATTTTTATCACCAGTCTCAATAAACTTTTGTAAATTAGCATCATCCCAATATAACTGTGCATTGTTTTCATTACTAATCTTACTTGTATCAAGAGTAGTTTGTTTGAAATCTGATCTTGTATAAGGTCTACCTGTTTTAGGATTTATTGACTGTCTTCCAAATCCTTTTATTGTTTGTCCTGTAGAACCAACTGCATCAGCTAAAAGACCCCACTTAGATGTTGGAGATATTTCATAATCAGGACTTCCTTTTTTTATACCATCTCCTAAATTGTGAGAATTAACAATCTCATCCAGTTCTTTCTTACTGATCTTACCATTTTGATAATCTTGTATAGCTTTTTGCTTATCAGTTTCTGAAGACTCTTCTACTTTTTCTATACATGTACATGTAGCTGGATCTACTTTAAGTCCTTTCTTAGCACATTCAAAATATACAGATTTTTCACAACCTTCACCATCTGTATCAGTTCCCTCTCCGGATCCTGATCCCTCTCCAGAACCTTCTCCAGATCCGTCTTTATCTTCTTCATCACAACCATCAGGAGATTGGTTACAAGGAGGTTCATCTCCAGTCATTTTTTTATAATGCTCTACATATGCTGGCCAATCACATGGTTTACCATTACAATCATATTTACCTTCACGGCTTCCTTCACCTTCTGGAGATCCTTCTCCCTCAGTAGGATCAACAGGGTTTCCTTCATCACCATCTACTGGACCTTCCGTCTGATACCATGGCAATTGTCCACCATTACGCATAAGGTATTGATATTGACCTAGATATGGATAAACGTCAAAAGTTTGATTTTTTATATTTTTTTTCTTTTTTGCCATTTTATTTCATTACATATATAATATACTAAAAATCAAGCACATTAACTAACTTTTAGTTAGTGACTTCATGTACTCTACTGTATCTAAACCTGCTTTTTTAGAATCTTGATAATAAACTCTATTAAGTTTATCATATATTCTTTTTAACTTTTTTTGATATGGTGTACCTTCTGCAGCACCACTTACGTGTGCCATATACAATGCTATCTGGTCATCTATAGGAATAACTTTATCATCTCCAAGTGTTACGTTTTTTACATTTGTATTTACATCAAGATCTTCAAATGTTATTTCTGGAATAGAGAGTGGAGGTGTAGTTAATGCTTCTACATTAGGATCTGTTACTTCTTCATTAGGTATCATTCCTAGTGCGCTTAGATGTTTTAATCCTGAAGGTGATAATTTATCTCCGTTTCTATATTTTTTTATAAGTTTCTTTGTTAAGTCATGAGCTCTTTGTTGATCATGTATTTGTTGAGCAATATCAATTATTTGAAAATTACCTGATCCATCTGCATCATCTTTATCATAATACACTCTATCATCTATATCTTTATGTTTATAGTTTACATAAGGTAAGTTTCTTCCTTTATCAAAGTCTTTTTTAATAGTATAGTTACCTTGAGGTGTTTCAATCTTTTTTTCAGAACCCATTTTAAACTTAGGTAAAAAAGCACCATTACGCATCATATCAGCAATTATACCATCTTGATTCTTAAGAGCAAATTTCTCTTTATCATAAGGTGATTGTTTAACTGAACCACCATGTTTATATTTAGGTCCTAGATAAGGATTCTCTGAATGCATCTTAGCACTCTTAATACTACTTTCTTTAGCTTTTTGTTCTCTTATTATTTTTTCTGCTTTTGCAACCTCAGCAGGAGAATTCTTTTCTGCTTCTTTAAGTAATTCTAAATCTGTAGCATTTTCCCAATTGTTCTTTTCTTGTAGTTCTAACTCTTTAGCTTTTATTTGTTCTTTAGTAACATTATACTTTTTTATAAAAGCTTTTTCATATAGCTCATTCATCATGGTCATGTTATCATCATGTTCTTCTGCATCACTCTTCCACCACTTAGCTCCAAGAATAGGATCTATACCTTCATTCCACCATCTTTGCATTCTAGGAAATGTACCATACTTTTCCATATGTACATTACGTCTATCTTCACCAAAGGCACCTTCCCATGCATCAGCAATAGGTTGATTCTTCTGATGCATAGCTCCAGTAACTGTATTTATAATATCTGGAACCATTAAACCTCTAGCTATAGTTTTCCAAAACCAAGGATTATTAATAAACTTTCCATAAGGTATTTTTGAGTTTTTTAAATAATTAGCTAAAGTATTTCCAGATTTTTGATAAGGAGCAGTAACTCCAGAACCAGGAGCTCCATAAATTAATTCACCAGCAGCATCTAAAAGTTGTGGGATTTTAAGTTTGTTAAATAGTTTACCTGTAGGTATATTCCCTGCAGTTTCACTATAAGCTTTTTTCATTGCAGCTGACTGAGTAAGCTTTTTATTCTTTTTCATCATGTCTTCTGCAAGTTCAGTCACTTCCTCTTTTATACTAGCAAACCCTCCTCTTACTCCTTGTTCAAAAGCTCCTATTTCTATATGAGGTATTATGTTTCCACCTTTTAGACCGGTTCTTCCTCCTATTCCAACTCCTGTACCACTAAGTGGATTATGAATTTTTTTCCCACCAAAGAAATCAGGAGATTTCCATAAAGGATTTCCCATAGGATTAAGTGGATTATTTATAGTCATCTGTCCACTTAGTTTTGGACCTTTATTCCATGCATGTAATCCAGGACCTAGAGCATGCATAAAACCTCTTGAAAAATTAGATTTACCTTGATTCTCTGGTAACTGCAGCCATTTTTCTAAATTTTCTGTATCATTTAAAGAAACTGTAGCACCTACAAATGGTGCTGGAACATTACCAGCAACTTCTACACCTGAATATAAAAATCCTGGAGGAAGGTTAAGATCTCTAAATGAATTACCTACACTATTATCACCAATTCTATCTGCTAAATTATTACTCCATTTTCTTAAATTACCTGTATTAACTAATATTCCTCCACCAGGTCCTGTTGGGTCTAAATCAACTTCTAAACCAATCCCAAGAGGATCTGAATAAGGAAAGTATCCTCTAAAACCTGCTCCTGGTCCTCCTGCTGAAGTAAATGTAAAAGTAGGTTCTAAACCACTTCTATCCCATTCATTCATAAAATTAGTTGTATATGGTTTATCACCCCATTCTCCAGTCTCTACATCTAATCCAGGAACCATATAATTCTGTGTTCTATACATTCCTAAATCATTTTGCCACTTACCTTCCCAATTAATTTTTAATGGCATTAAAGAACCTTTATCACCTGACTGCAAGAAGTTTGGATTACCGCCTATACTAGGGAAGTAATTTGATGGTACATATGGTTTTATAACTCCTTGCTCTCTTCCTCTTTGAGCCATAGGAATTTCTCTAACCCTTCTTGTATTAAACTTATGGAGACCTGAGTTAGGACCTAGAATAACATTATTAGCAAGTAAAGGAATGCTTACACCTGTCATATCTATTACACCATTTGGTGTATGTATGTCTAAGTATGGTCTATCCTTATAAGGAGAGTCATCTTTATATCCTTGTTTTGATATATCTTTTTGATCTTCCATTATCTCATTGAAATATTTAACTTAGTATTATTTAATCTTAATAACATTTTTCTATTTTCAGATTTAACTCTTCTTAGTAGGATATGATTATAATAATGTCTGAATTTCTTTCTCTGTGTTTGTGCTTTATTATAATTTAAATTAGCAGCATTAAGATTTCTTATATATCCATTCCATTGTGTATTAAATACTGTTTGTTGAGCTGCTGAAAATTCTCCTCTATCATTTGTAATATCCCAGAACTGGTTAAATCTATATTTTTGTTCTTCTTTACTATATAATATATCTATAAAACCACCACCAATTATTGGGAATGTAGATGCTAATACAGGATTATTTTTAGGTGTAATGTTTAATCTTAATAATCCAGATACTTGTTCTGTGTTATATATTATTGCTTCATCAAAATTCCAATCTAAATCATGGAACCTATCTTTACTTTCATTTTGATATACATATGATTCTAACTGATATTCTAAACTTCTAATAGTTGTAACACTTTGACCACTGTGTTCTATTACATCAACTTCCCATGGATAATCTATACCATAATAATTAGCATATAAATCAGTTCTTGTATTGTGTCTCCATATAGAAGATCCTTCTATTTGACCGCTACAATTTTTACAACTTGCATTACAAAAACCAGTATCAATATATGTTAAACTAGTTTCTCGTCCATCAGAATCATACTCATAATCAAATATCTCTTGTGCAGTAGCGCATGGTGTACCATCATCCGATGAAGTATATATACCAGATGTTTGTTCACATTGTCCTCTAAATGTTGTTAAACTGTCATTACTACCATTACCATCACAACTACAGTTTGATTGACCACATACGCTAAAGAGATAATTGTTATAAGAATTTTGACCACAAGGTAAAACTAAATCATATCCTGCTGGACAAACTTGACCAGTACCTAAAACTGCATCAAGACAACCACTAGAACCTGCATTTTCAGCCGGAGTCATATTCAAGAGTAAAAGGTTTGTTAATCTTGGTACTGTAATTTGAATATCTTCACAGCACTTGTTTTCAACTGGATCCCATGTATAACCAGGAGGACAACTAGCTTCTCCTGTTTTGGTTGTTAAAAAATGATTTATACTATTAAATGATAAATCAGGATGCCAATCATGGAATGAAATCCATGCTTTAGATTTAGGATCATAACTAACAGTCCATGAAGCATCTTTAAAGAAAGCAGGATCTGATAATGATATAGCTGTTAAGTTACCAGAGCTTGCTCCTGGAGCTGATGTATACATATATTCACATTGAGGCTGGCCTCCATTTGCAGTAGTTTCATTTCCGTAACCAGTAATTGAATCATCTGCACAACAAGTACAACCACCTACTGGATCTATAGCCTGGTATCCTGGAGGACATTGTGATGCTGATGGACTACAGAATCCAAATGAGGTTTCCTCACATAATTTAGTAGTAGAATTAAATGTCTGTCCAGGCGCACAACTTTCCCCACAGTTAATATCTATATAAAATCCTTCACAAGGTACATATGAAATACAAGGACTTAATACTTCATAATCTTTTTTCATAAAGTATATAATATCATTCATAGGATCATATACTGACTGTATACCTATTCCTGTAACTGGATTATCAGCAACTGAAGGACAATCTTCTACATTGGGTAATGCAGCTATTAATCTTGATGGTAAATATTTATTAAACCACCATTTCATTCCTTGATCAGATATAGCTGATAGACCTTTTGAACCATATTGGAATATTTTTCCTTGTGCTTGAGATACATAAAATAATCCCATAGGTGTATTAATAACACTTCTTGCACTTTCACATGAGCCATATTCATGAGATAAATCTGAGTTAGCTACATTTTGAAACGCTTGGCTAAATAAACCTCCGTCACCAATAATAAGTTTAGTACCACCTTTATCCATGTTTAATGCATCTACACCTTGGAACATTTGTGGAGATATTGTTGGGAATAATATTAATGCACCTGTTTTATTAATAGGTTTAATTGTATTAACTGTAGATTTAAAATCTCTAAAGTTTTTACTAAGGAATATTCTCCAAAAGTCTTTATTAGCTTCTTTCTTTTGTTGTTTAAGTTTCTTTAATGTTACACCACCTGTTGGTAAAGAATATATTAATCTCTTAGGAAACTTTGTTAAACATGTCTCTGAAACATAAGGGTCATACCATCTAGGTTGTATTTCACCAAAAGATGTATTCCAGAATCTTTTTTGATTTAATGATTTATCATATTTATAATAATTATCTACATCTTGAATTTTAGCATCAAACATAGTATTTATATCAGTATAATCTAAATAGTCATAATGACGTGTAGTTATACTATCAGAGTAATCTCTAAATGCTACATTTATTTCAGATTCAACAAAGAAATCTTGCACACCGTTATTATGTGTATACATGTAATGATCTGTTACAACAAATACACCACCATGTTTATCTATATCAGTACCAGACTCATAAGGAGGTGTTGCATTTTCATAATCTACATTATCAAAAGATGTTGGTACTGGAGTACCCCCTTGTATACTTATAGTAAAGTCAGCACTATCTTGCCCTTTAAAACCTGTTGTTGTTCCATCACCTCCTTTGTATCCAAAAATATCACTTTCCACCTTATGTGTTGTTGTATTTATAGAACCACTATCTATACAAACTTCGGTAGAAACATATCCACCGTGATCTATTGTTATAGAATCAAAATTTTCTTTAGGTAATAGTTCATTAGCAGTACTACTTGTTGGACTTCCACTAGGTATAGGTGTAGGTGTTACATCTCCTCCTCCTTGTGCAACTAACCAAGTATACCTATTATCAACTACATATTCAAAACCACCAGTATTCCAGTTATATACCGCAGCCAAACCTTGTATCGTGGCTTCTAACATCATTGTTTGATTTACATATCCTGGCTGTTCAGCATTAGCTGGTGTAGCATCTATACTTTTACCAAAATCAGTAGAACAACCAGGAACAGAACCAGCGTTGACCTGATAATACCTTCTATCACTTACACCCCCAATTCCGTTAGCTTTAAAACCTGTTTTATCAGTTAAAGGTCCTGATGGAAGTACGACACCCCCTAAAGATTCAAGTATACCTCTTGTATATTCTCCACTTAACATACCTTGTACATCTCTAACGTCTGTTGGATCACTAGGATGTGTTATTGTTACAAGATTTGTTACTCCATTGAATGTTATTGTATTTTGATTTACAGATTTTATATTAACTGATATATTTATTGTACCCGTTAAGTTAAGAACAGAATAATTTTCATGCCATTTAAATAATAGTTCAGCAGGCATTGCAGCTGTTACTATACCTCCTGTTCCCACTACAGATCCTTGTTGTGTCCAAGCAGATGCTTGATTATTATCTGTTGTAGCTTGGAATGTTATATATGCATCTTGCCAAGAAACACCATTAAGAGGTCCTGTATAAACAGCATTTGCACTTGCAAAATTATCAAATAAATTACCATTATTAAGAGGTGGAAGTGTAGAATCTGGTTGTAAACAACTTGATCCACAAGGATTAGAACCAAGAAAACACGGACCTGTTGTGTCCCAACAATTATTACATGTACAATCAACACCACTACCATCTTCAGGAAGTTCCCATGCACCATTTCCCCAAGTAGCAACTGATTCAGTTACATGAGCAATGTAATCTCCAGGTACTCCAGATCCTGATGTAGAAGTAGTAGTTATAGTATTAATAAGTGATTCATCTGTAGTATCATAACTTGCTGTTACAGAACTTGTAGGAGCATCATTAGGGTCGTAATTATCTGCTCCTGTAAATGTAGCACTTCCTCCTTCGCATGTAACTTTAGTAGGTCCATCAAGGTGATATAAATCTCCAGGAGTATGTCCTGTCCAGTCAAAAGAAAGATCAGTAATAGGTTTAATATACTCATCCATTCTAAACTTATTAGAATCTAACCAATATCTTGGGTAAGGTACATTAGGGTAATTCTTGTAATCCCAAGCAATTCCATCTGGCTCACCATCTTTTAGGAAATCCCAGAAGAAAGGCATACTAGTTTTTTCAGTATATCTGTTTATATATACATCTCCTCCCCAATGAACTTCTGACCATCCACCATTAGTAGTAATTGTTGTTCCAGCAACTAAAGAATCATGACTAAAATAATTACAATCACCACCTGCAGGTTGCATTAATATATTATCAATCTGTCCGTACTGATTATCTATATTCACTTTTAATGCTGCATAGTTTACAGCAATCGGTTTACATGTTTGTGCACCAGGTGAATACCAAGTAACAGTTGCACCTGTTCCACCGGTATTAGGATTCTGACAATCATTACACATACCATCTCCAATAGTAAATTTAGAAAAGTCATTCCCATTAGGATCTACAAGACCTCCATAATTAATATCATTACCACCTGGACCTGTTGTTCCATTACCTGTTAAATCTTCTGTACTTAATACTATTGTAGATTGTCTTCTTAGATTGTTAATCATTACATTACCTGGGAATGCAGAAAAAGCTTGTTTTATATATCTAGCATCTTCAACATTCCTTCTCCATGCAACATCATTATCAATACCCATTATTCCAGAAGCAGGATCTGGACCTGTCCATGTTAATGGAGGTAGTATTGCTTCAGTTCCATAGAAACCATGAGATATATATTTATATACATGATCTTGATAAGAGACAAGATTTCTAATTAGATCTAATATTTTATCACCACCTGTAGCAACATAGTTAAGAAATGCAAATATACCTGTAATCATTGCCATGATTCTTGGAACACCAGTAAAGTCTGTTCCTCTCATTGTTATTGTTTTTTCACTACCTGATGCAGCACCTGTTAATCCAGTAGCCGCACTTTCTGCTGCATTAAATACCGGTATTGCTATTTGTTTTGCATCACGTCCTGCTCCTAAAACGGTAGCTCCATCAACAAGTAAATCTAAAGCACCTTTTGCAATATAAGTACCAACCATACCGCCTAAGTGAAACAATGAGTTAATAAGAGATATACCATTACCTACACCAGGAAATGGAGACATAGCTGTACCAGAACCTAAAGCTTTATAATCAGCCATACCTGCAGGATTTTGTCCTGCACCTGTTATAGATAAATCTTCTGGACCTCTCATTTGGTTAATTGCATAACCAACACCAATAATAGCTGCTACAAAAACAGCTCTTTTCTTTATAAGTTTAAATCTAGGATGTTCTTCTGATCTTTTAAAGTTTCCTATCTGTTTACCATTTAATGATTTATATAGTTTTATTTCACTAGGATTTAAAAACATTCTTGAGAACATTGTATCTGGAGAATGAAATGTAAAATAATCACGGGTTATCTCACCTAGTCCTTTTCTATCTTCAGATGAATGTTGACTTGGATCTACTAAAAAATTATCTTCAATACCATCATACCATGGTCTATTAGATACTAGCTGTCCTTGATTTCTATTTAAAAGATATGGATCTATATGTAAATCATTATAAGGATAGTTAGGAAACACACCCCAAGAAAGACCACTCTGTCTTGGACCACTGGATGATGCTAGAGCTGATGTTGTACTATCTCTTTCATAAGTAAACATATTTCTTATAATACCTTTTGCTAAGATAGATTTATTACCACTTCTACTTCCAGTAAGTATTTCATAACCTACTATTCCTGGAATAAGTACACCATTATTATCTACTGGTGGATATATATTATCAAACTTAATACCTAATATATTTATAAACTCTCCTGATCTACCATTAACTGTTGGGCTTAAAAGTGCCGCATCAGTTCCTTGTAATGTTTCATCAGGAAACTTATGATGTCTAATTGGTTGACCACATAAGTCATGATCTGTTACATTACCATAATTAGACCAAGTATGTTCACTAGAATTCCATCTTACAGGATCATGTGGATATAACTCTGTAGATTGCCAGTAACCCATATGACCTTCTCCCGTTTTAACACCACTAAATTTTGCATCTTTTATATCACCAATATCTCCTGTTATAACTGAGTCTGCTGTATTTATACCTTTAAAATAAAACTCTTGAGAACCACTTGGAGCAATGTTAATTCCATCTACAGTAAGTGGATCATTTGTTTGTAAAGGAGGAAGTGCAACATATCCCGGTAAATTTGAAGCAACATTACCCGGTGGTTTACCTGGAATGTGATATGCTTTAGATTTATCACCTGTATTATATATCCATCTTATAAAGAACGCATACTGTTCATCTCTCATAAAAGAAGGTTTATTACCTCCATTTGAATAATATGTTGAAGGGTACCTCCATGACTCCCAATGAGCATGTATTAAGTTTGCTAATGGTTGATAATTAAAATCAAACTTTTCTGTAGGTTGTGATCTAATTAAATAATCATTAACAACATACATTCCATCTGATTTTTCATATACAGGATTTCTTACTATTAATGCTAGGTCAGTTAAAACTTCTAATCTACCGTCAATATAATCAATGTTTATTGTTGTTTGTTCAGTACTATAATATCCAATAATTCTTGTACTAATAGCATTGTGAGTTTTAAATCTTATTACAAGTTGAAAGTTATCAAAATCTTTATCAAGATTACTGATGTTAATATCTAATGAACCTGAAGGACCACTATGATTCCATAATGATTGTAAGTTTGATATACCAACATAATCACCTATAACTTGATTATCTAATGTATATGCAATAAAAACTTGATATGTACCATTAACTAAAGATCCTCCTTCTTCTGCTTTTGATAATGTTATACAAGGTACATCCATGAAAGGAGCTAGTCTTATAGCATCACAATCTAAATCTGTAGTGTAACAAGGATTACACGGGTCAGTACAAATAGGATCTAGTGTATAAGGAACATCATCTATATTTAAAACTCTTGAAGGGTTTAAAGCATCATCCCAATATACCAACCATTGACAATCATAATTTTCTTTTGAAACACCAACAATTAAATGATCAGTACTAAAATTAAGACATCCATCATTTACAATAGCTTCATACTCACATCTGCTGTCATCAAATCTACCAATTTCAGAATTTATATTATCAGTAGAAAAAATAACCCATATATCTCCATATAAGTGAATACCACCTATTATTGTATAAGGTACATTAATGCATTGTAAATTTGCAGGTTCATTTCCAATAACTCCTACATCACCATCAATAGAATTATTTATAGCATTACGTGCATGATTCCAATTTTGTTTGGACATGTAACTTGCATCAGAATCTTTTATCATCCCTTTTGGGGTTAGATTAGTTTCTGTTGTAGAGGTTGGTTGATTTTGTTTTTTCTTTGCCATGGTTATCTATGTGGTGCATTACTTCTAAACATATCATAATAATTATGATACTGCGCTCTTCTATTAACTTCCCATATTTTTCTATATTCAGCAAAATCAGGAGTATTAACAAATCCTAATGCTGTATTTTTAGCAGCTCTTAATTTCTGCTCAATCATCCCAAGTTGGTTAACCACATTTTCACCATCAAACATCATATTTTCAAGTATTCTTTGTTTTACTGCATACTCATAATATTCATTACAGTAAGGATGATCAAGAACTAAGAGTTTACCTGAATTATCTTCCATTGTTCCTTGATAGTTTATATATACTTTTCCTGAGTTAAAATTAGTTAATAAATAACCATCTTTAATTTCTGCTGTATCAGCAGCTCTTGTGGATAAGTTTGGACAATCACAATGCACTCCCTGTAGACTAGAAATTCTTAATGGTAGAAATATAGAATATTCTCTCCATTGTTCTGGACCTACATGTTGTAATACTACATATTGACTATTATATGTTGTTGTTCCTTTAGTCTTTGTTGGACATGTTTGTATTACACAAACGTCTTTACAGTCTTCAGGATCAAGACACATATCACCTCCTCCTGGATCAGGAGTATATTTAGGTTGTGTAGTATCAATATGTGTTCCTGATGGTAATGTATTATTTACCTTATACTTTCCACATATTGATCCAAAATTTAGAACATTAAAGTTTGAAGGAAGTTTAGCTTTTTTATTTTCTACATCTAATACTGCATCATGTGTTCTTTGTATTTTAAGACCTAAGTCATAATTTACTCTTTGTACAACTTTAATTAATTGTTGAGGTTCAATATGACCCTCAAGATTATAAGTTCTAAAATCTATCTTAACGTCTTCAAGTAATTGGTCAAATGTTCTATATTTATGTGATACGCTCATTATCTATTTGGGTTTTGTTTGTTATCTGAATCTTCTCCAGGAATCTTCATTGTATTAAATGCCATATTTAAAATTTGATTTTCTATTTCAGAGAATAGAAATTCTGGAATATAGATTGTCTTTAAATACATAGGTACACAATCATCTTCTGTATCACATGTCCACTTTGATATATCTCCTTCAAATACACCTTCTAGTTTAATAGCATCCCAATCTATATTTGGTAAATACAAGTATCCATTTAAATACCAGAAGTACTTAGTGGTATTATATTTAAATGATGTACTCCTTGTCATAGAGGCATATGTAGAAGGGTCAGTAGGTTCTAACTTCATACTACCATCTATTGATGTTACACTTCTGATTAGGGGACCCCAATATCCTTCCATAAATGTTGGAAGTTTGAGTTTAGTTCTTTTAATTGTAGAACCACTTTCTATTCCTACACATCCTGCTTCAACTTTATCTATTTCAATAAGCTCAATAAAGTTAAGAGATTGCCAAACACTATTAAACTTCATAAGCTTATTAGCATGATCTTGCCTTCTCATTAACAGTTGTGCATACTTTAGTATAAGACTGTAGATATATCTATCAGTCATAAATGCATCTTGAACTTCGGCCTTCATTTGACCTCTTATTCTTGAGACGGCTTCTCCTATAGTAGTCATATCTATTTTCTTTTATACATATCAGCCACTCTGATTTTCTTTTTCATCTTAATGTACTTTTTCCATTGGGTAGGATATATCTTAGCTACAGCACGCTTAAATTGCCTTATAGCAGTAAACTGCCATAATTCTCTAGTCTTGAATCTATACTTAGGTGAGTAGTTGGTATAAAATATTTTACCTACATTACCATCAGTATCCCAATTCTTATTTTGGATAACTTTACCATACTTCTTAGATAAAGAATAATCCATATTAACTTTCTTTGCTGCAGGACATGTTCCTATAAATAAATATCCAAGTGAGTCAGGTAATTCTACCCCATCTCTATTATCTATGATATTCTCCCAAATCATACCATTAAATGTTTTAATAACATTTTTTAGTTTAGTATCATCAACACTAGAATACATAGGGTTCTTATCTTTAAACTTATTCAATGTTTTTACATTTAATAAACTTAAAACCTTTTCCCTATATCTAGGTTTACTTAAATCCGGTGACTTATAATTGTTAATCATATTCCTTACACTATAATTTACAAAAAATTAGAGAGATATAAAAGTTTATTGAGGTGAATATGACAATTCACATATTTCCCCTTTATTTGGAGAATGTAAAGAAAGAACTCCAGATCTTCTAGAACCTATAAATTTATTATGGTAATGGTAGTAGTCTGTACGTGAAAGACTAGGAAGGATTTTTAACATAAACCCTGTCTTCTCATGCTCAGTTATATATTCTATTTTCTTTTTATGATGGTAATGCCCTGTATATAAAGTTCTATATAATGTTTTACCCCATTGTCTAGGATACTCCATTGAATAAACTAATAGTGAGTTCTTAGTATTAACATCACCATGTTCAAAAGCAAAGAAGTTATCACCATATACATACACCTTTCTTTCAAGATATACAACATCCCATACTATTTTTGGGTCATCATAGCATTTAGATAGTCCATGTGCTAAATGAAATGAAGATAACCTATCATGATTACCAGGAATATACACTACTTGTAATTCATCACAAAACTGTTTAATATAATTAATACTCCATTGTATAGCATTAAATGCCTGGATGTAAGCCTCTGTAGCAGTCTTACAGTTGTCTAATGGTGTTCCGCTAGTGGTAGTACCACTCCACGTATCCATGTTGATAAGATCTCCTCCTACTACATAATATATTTTTTCTAAATGATGAGCACTTGTAGCTCTCTCAACTAAATCAATAATTGTTTCTTCAAAATCTTTATCTATAGTTTCATTTCCTTCTTTACCAAAATGTATGTCTTGTAATGATAAAACTCCAGCTGTCTTTGTTCTACCTGGAGTTTTAATTCTTTTTACTTCTTTATATTTTTTTGGTTTAAAACCTTTTAATAACTCAGCAACATTATCTACTTCATTATCTTTTAATCTTGTAACCA